>OLVP01000851.1_pt1 | contig 22468 bp, 14 predicted proteins | sample 1673281 | NCBI WGS metagenome assembly OLVP01 (sample SAMEA3178940, study PRJEB25190) | human gut metagenome | biome: human gut; feature: human-associated habitat; material: faeces | place: Austria | collected 2013
CAACTACTCTTCCTGCAATATCCTTACCTGCCGGAAATGCCAGCTTCGACTTATGCTCCCTTAATTCCTTTGAATTTAAAAGTTCCTTTAAATATACAGGATCCCTTCCCTCATTTGGAATTTCAATTCCTACGGCAGCTTTTCCCGGTATAGGTGCTTCAATTCGTATGTCCGCCGCTGCCATATTTAACTTTATGTCATCTGCAAGACCTGTTATACGGCTAACCTTAGTTCCCATTTCAGGTTGCAATTCATATCTTGTAACTGACGGTCCCTTACTTACATTTGTCACTTCTACCTTAACTCCAAAGTTTGCCAAAACCTGTTTTAGTTTATTTGCTGTCTGCATAAGGGATGCTTTTGTTATACCGCTTTTGCTCCCGGGATTATCCTTAAGAAGACTGTATGGTGGTTTCTTATATTTCATTTTCTTTTTAGACGGTGCTATTATTTTTCCTTCTGAAGATGCCTTAGGCTGTTGTGAGGTGACTCCTTCTGCCGCCGGTGTTTCGGTGGCTACTGCCTCCCCTACTCCAAAAGGCTTTCTCTTCATAGTCTTTTTAGCCTCTTCACTTACTACCACTCTTTCCTTTGGTGTAAATTCACCGTCTGTAGCATGTTTATCAGCTTTTGGTGGCTCAGGTTTGTCAAGACCATCTATTTTAACCTGCTTATTGCCTTGATTTTCTTCATAGGTATATACAATTTCACGGTCAAGGGGCATTTCATCTATGTCACTTGGGGTATCATCCACTCCGTCAATATGTATTTCGTGAACCTCCTGTTTATTATCCTTTAACTTCTCCCCTGGTAAACTATCTCCACCAACAGTAGTTTCATTAAAGTCCACACCGATTTTTTTCTGTCTGGCAATACTTCTTTCTTTTTCCTTTTCAATCCGCTTCTGCTCTCTTCGTACTGCCGTGGCTTCTTTTCTGGCTTTTGTATCTTCCACTGCACTTTCATAGGCACTTTTTCCCTTTTTCTTAAGAAAAGACATAATAGACTTTTCCGTTAAAATTACTATGCATATAATAAGTACAACAAAAGTTACAATGTAGGCTCCTGTAAGTCCTAACAGGGAATCCATAAGATTTCCTAATGCTCCCCCTACAAGACCTCCTCCAAATTCGCCTTTAGAGCCATATTTATAATATTTTAAAACATCTATTCTATTGTCACTGTAACTTAACAAATCAAACAGCAGACACATATTAATGTATAATAGCACCACTGCCACTATCTTAGAGATAACCTTGGTGTTCATATTATTATATGCCACAAGTCCTATTGTTACTGCCAGAAATACCGGAAAAACATATCCCATCCACCCAAAGCATCCAAGCATCGCATCTCTTAATGTGTTTCCCACTATGCCGCAAATGCCGAAATTGCTTAAGAATAAAAATAGTGCCACAGCTAAAGATATCCACAAATAAACCTCCGTTACGATTATTTTGCGTTTCTTAGCCATCTGGGCATTTTTCCTTCTTGTTTCAGCAGCCTTACTTCCACCGGTTTTACTGCCACCGGTTTTGTTTCCACTAGTCTTACCTTTACTGCTATTTGTTTTTTTGCCATTACTTTTTTTCTTCGTATCGGCCAATATATTTTCACCCCTGTTAATTTATTTTACGAAAAATGATGCCACTATGGCTATCAGTCCAACTAATCCGCAATAAGCTGAAAAATATTTAAACTGCTTATTTCTTACAACTACAAGCATTGTTTTAATACATATGTAACCTACCACGGCAGACACTAAAGCTCCTGCCACGTAGCACTCAACACCTGTTTTTGCAATGTCTGTGTGCATATCAGGAATGTTTAACACACAGGCACCCATTATAGCCGGAATTGACATAATAAAGGAATATTTTACAACAAAATCTCTTCTAAGTCCACATAAAAGACCTGCTGTAATGGTTGTTCCTGAACGTGATAATCCCGGAAGAGTTGCTATCCCCTGACAAATTCCTATAAAAACTGCGTTTAAATATGTAGTTTTCTTTGGTGTTTTATTTCCGTTTGGTATATTATCTGAAATTACAAGTAATATGGCTGTTATTAAAAGACAAATTCCCGGAACAATAAGAGTATGGGATGCATTATCTACTAAATTCTTACCTACAATACCTATTATTCCCGTAGGTATGGTTGAAACAATAACTAATAACGCAAATTTTCTATATGATGTTCTGATTATTTTTCTGTATTCCGGATTCTTTTTGGTTGTCTTCCATCTTATGTAATAAAATACATTAACAACGAAATCCACCACTATTCCGATTCCATCATATATTAATCTTCCAATATCCCGCCAGTATATAACAAATACTGCAATTAATGTTCCCAAATGTAAAAATACATCAAAGGATGTACCTACATCTTCAAGTCCGAAAATCTGCTGGAATATAGCCAGATGTCCCGAACTGCTCACAGGAAGAAATTCCGTCACTCCCTGTATTATTCCAAGAAAAATTGACTCTAATAAACTCATTTGTAACTCCTTATTTCTTTAGTTAACCACAGTCTATAATATTTTACTATTTTTCACCACTATATTCAAGTTATTTAGTTTTTGTATTGTAATGCCCCTGTGTCCGATGTAATTTATCAGGATTTTTTGTCAATAAGTTCATACAACTTTTTCATGGCATATTTTAGGCTTCCTATTTCATTTATTATTCCTTCATTCACTGCTTCCTTACCTACAAGAATGCTTCCCACATCCTTTGTCATAACTTCTGTTTCCATCATTAATTCCATAAGCTTTTGTTCTTTTATGTCACAATGGTCTAATATAAAAGAATTAATTCTCTCCTGAATTTTTTTAAAATAATCATAGGTCTGGGGAACTCCTATAAACAGTCCATTCATTCTCACAGGATGAATAACCATGGTACCTGTTTTAACAATAAAGGAATAGTCTGTTGATACTGCAAGAGGAACACCAATAGAGTGGCTGCCTCCTAAAACTAATGACACTGTAGGCTTACTAAGTCCCGATATCATTTCTGCAATTGCAAGACCACATTCAACATCCCCACCTACTGTATTTAATATTACCAGAAGCCCATCTGTTTCTGCATCATCTTCTACCTGTGCTAACTGAGGAAGCACGTGTTCATATTTAGTTGCCTTGGTTCCTGATGCCACATTTTCGTGTCCTTCAATTTCCCCGATTATATTTAAAAGATGTATTTTTTTGTGTCTGCTGTTGTTATTTAAGTCTGTCTGACCGTATTCTTTTATTTCGTCCATAAAAAATCCCCCATATTGATGATATACAATGTACGGATTTTCAAATTGACTTTCCGTACAATATAATACTCTCCAATATAGGGGATTTTTATACTATTATATAATTTTAAAACTGTTCTTTTACTTTATCATATGGTAACTTTCCACCAAACAAATCCAGCGCACTTCCAATGGTAAAATCCATTTTACCATTAGAAATCTCCCTGAACCTTTCTATTTGTTCCATAGTGGATATTCCGCCTGCATATGTTATGGGAATATCATTAAATTCAGATAGCATAGCTACTAAATCTTCTTCCATTCCACCGGATTTTCCTTCAACATCCACACCGTGTACAAGAAATTCATCACAATATTCCGACAGTTTTTTCAATGTTTCAATATTAACTACTTCATCAGTGAATTTTTGCCATCTGTCTGTTACTATGTAATACTGTCCGTCTTTCTTTCTACAGCTTAAATCCAAAACAATACGCTCTTTTCCCACAGCTTCCACAAGACTTTTAAGATTTCCGTAATTAACTCTTCCATCTTTAAATACATAAGATGTGACAATTACATGGGATGCCCCTGCCTTTATATAATCCTGTGCATTTACAGCTGTAACGCCGCCGCCTATCTGCATCCCTTTAGGATATGCAGACAACGCCTCTATTGCCTGTTTCTTTGATTCCTTAAAAAATTCCGAACCGCCGGCATTTAATATTATTATATGTCCGCCTTTTAGCCCGTCTTTTTTATAAAGATTAGCATAGTAGACTGCATTTTTTTCAGATACAAAATTTTCTTCTGCCTGATTTTCCTTGTCTTTAAGGCTGCTACCTACTAACTGTTTCACTTTTCCGTTGTGTATGTCTATGCATGGTCTGAATTTCATTTTTATTACCTTATTTCATAAGTTTTATGTTATGCATTTAATGCCTGCTCTAAATCTGCAATAATGTCCTCAGCATCTTCAATTCCTACAGAGAATCTGATTAAATCCGGCTGAACTCCTGCCTCAATTAACTGTTCATCTGTCATCTGTCTATGAGTGTGACTTGCAGGATGTAGCACACATGAACGGGCATCAGCCACATGAGTCACTATTGCCACAAACTTAAGATTATCCATAAATTTAATGGATGCATCACGACCACCTTTTATACCAAAGGTTAAAACGCCACATGTTCCATTAGGCATATACTTCTGTGCCAAATCATAATATTTGTCACCCTCTAATCCCGGATAATTAACCCAGGCTACCTTGTCATTTGCCTTAAGCCATTTAGCCACTTTTAATGCATTTTCACAGTGTCTTGGAACTCTTAAATGTAATGTTTCAAGGCCTACATTTAGCAAAAATGAATTTGTAGGTGAAGGAATTGATCCTAAATCCCTCATAACCTGTGCTGTTGCCTTTGTAATATATCCGCTTTTTCCAAATTTTTCTGCATAAACTAACCCATGATATGATTCATCCGGCTCTGTCATTCCCGGGAATTTATCAGCATGAGCCATCCAGTCAAAGTTTCCACTGTCAACAATTGCTCCACCTACTGCCATGGCATGACCATCCATATATTTAGTTGTGGAGTGAGTTACTATATCAACTCCAAATTCAAAAGGTCTGCAATTAATAGGTGTCGGGAATGTGTTATCCACAATAAGAGGAACACCATGACTGTGAGCTGCCTTTGCGAATTTTTCAAAATCAAACACTACAAGAGACGGATTTGACACCGATTCACCAAATACACACTTTGTATTTGTTTTAAATTCTTTTTCTAAATCTTCCGGTGAAATATCCGGATCTACAAATGTAACATCTATTCCCATTTTCTTCATGGTTACACCAAATAAATTAAAGGTTCCTCCATATACATTTGATGAACAGATAAAGTGGTCTCCTGCTTCACAAATATTAAAAACTGCGTAAAAATTAGCTGCCTGACCTGATGATGTAAGCATGGCTGCCACTCCACCTTCTAACTCACATATTTTTGAAGCTACTGCATCATTAGTAGGGTTCTGAAGTCTTGTATAAAAATATCCGCTATCCTCTAAATCAAACAGTCTTCCCATTTGCTCTGATGTATCATATTTAAATGTGGTGCTTTGATAAATAGGCAAAACTCTCGGTTCTCCCTTTGTAGGCTTCCATCCGCCCTGTACGCATATTGTTCCTTTGTTGTTATTCACTTTCTAACCTCCTGTGCTTTCATTATTCCGGTTTATAATCCTTAAGACATATGTGTCCCACAATACAACTAATGGCAAATAAAACTACAATAACTGCCACTGAAATCAAAAAGAATTCCATTTGCATAATTGGTATTACACATACATCAATAAAGAATAATACAAATAAAACAGTTGATATTTTATTACATATCTGTCCTATTTTTATTTTCTTATCTTCCTTTGTTTCCTGCATATTAGCTCCTTATTCATCAAACAACGGCGTTGAAAAATATCTTTCTGCCGTATCCGGTAATACAGTTACCACTGTTTTTCCTTTTCCTAACTTTTTTGCCAGCTTTATGGCTGCTGCAACATTTGTTCCACTGGAAATTCCGCACATAAGCCCCTCTTTTTTGGCCAAGTCCTTGGCTGTACTTATTGCCTCTTCGTCAGTAACTATATAAATGTTATCATATATATTCCGGTCTAAAATATCAGGTATAACTCCGTCTCCTATTCCCATTTGCAAATGGGTTCCGATATTTCCACCTGCTAAAATGGCTGCATTTTCCGGTTCCACTGCCCATATTTCAATATCAGGATTTTGTGCCTTTAAAACCTTACCTATTCCTGTAATGGTGCCACCGGTTCCTATACCTGAGCAGAATCCGTCTATGTTTCCCTCTACCTGCTCCATGATTTCCAATCCGGTATGATGTTTATGAGCCTTAACATTGTTAGGATTGGCAAACTGCTGTGGTACAAACACCTTTGGATTGTCCTCTGCCATTTTAAGTGCTGTTTTAAGACATTCATCTATACACTTTCCAATGTCTCCGTCATCATGGATAAGAATAACCTCTGCTCCATAATGTTTAACCAGCTTTCTTCTTTCCTCACTAACAGAGTCAGGCATTATAATAATAGTTTTATATCCTTTTACCGCTCCTACTAATGCCAATCCGATTCCCTGATTTCCACTGGTAGGTTCAACTATTATTGTATCCTTGTTTATTTTGCCTTCTGCTTCTGCCGCCTTAATCATTTCATAAGCCGTTCTTGTTTTTATTGAGCCACCTACATTTAATCCCTCAAACTTCACAAGAACCTGAGCTGAATCTTCATCAACCATATGGTTAAGACGCACCATAGGTGTATGTCCGATAAATTCTAATACATTGTTATAAATCATTTCTAATATCCTTAACGTTCCTTTATTACATTATATAATTTTGTCAACTTGTATTATTATAACTTTAACCAATATATTAAGCAAGTTTAATTTAAACTAAACAGATATGCTAACTATTCATTCTATATCCAACACCTAATTCATTTATTATGTACTTTGCTTCTCCCGGCTTTATTCCCAGTTTTCTTCTTATATTTGCCATGTTCACCTGAAGCTTTTTAACGCTTCCCTCATCAGGATAGCCCCATATTGCCTTAATTATGGCTGTATACGTCATCATTTTTCCGGCATGTTCCGATAAAAACGCCACAATATTGTACTCTGTCTGGGTTAATTTTACTTCTTTTTCATCAACAAAAACCTGTCTTCCATCATAATCTATAACAAGTCCCTCTAATGTGAACTTTCCTCCCGGCAGTTTTCCCTCCTCAGAGCTGTGTCTTGTATTTCTAAGAGCTGCTCTTACCCTTGCTAACAGTTCCGCCGAGCTAAAGGGCTTTGTTACATAATCGTTTGCCCCTGCATCAAGAGCAACCACCTTATCCCTTTCATTAGAACGGGCTGACAATATAATAATAGGAGTCAGTGAGTCATCCCTTACTTTCTTTAAGAAATACATTCCATCCCTGTCAGGAAGACCTAAGTCCAAAATAATAATGTCAGGGAGATGAGATGTGTACATTCCCAGGGCTCTCTCACATGTTTCTGCTACAACAACCTGATAACCTGCCGATTTAAGTATGGTTGTTACCAGATTTCTAATATTATTTTCATCTTCTACTAATAAAACCTTATATTTATTATTGGGCATCTATTTCTTCCTCCGTATCTAATGTAAATCTGAAAACAGCACCGCCACCTTTAATATTTTCCGCACTAATTTCCCCTCCATGTGCCTTTATAATGGTTTTACATACGGACAATCCTATTCCCGTATTGCGTTTTTGTCCGTCTGAAGGTTCTTCCTTATTCTCATAATATCCGGAAAATATGTATGGCAATTTTTCTTTACTGATTCCACAGCCATTGTCCTTTATTTCAAATATAGCTTGCTTCCCCAATACAAACACCCGAAGCATTAATTCTGTCATTCCCTCTGCGTGCTGTATGGCATTTTCCAATATATTTACTATAACCTGTTCAATAAGCATTGCATCCATTGGTATAACAACAATATCCTCCGGCAAGTCCAATGTTATATCAAAGTCAGGGTATCTTTTTCTAAATTTCACAATTACTGAATCTATCAGCTCCTCTAAAACTATTGGTGTTTTTATTATTTTCACATTTCCACTGTCAATTCTTGTAATGGATAAAAGATTTTCCACCATTCTTACAAGCCATTCCGAATCCTCTTTTATTCCCTGTAATATTTTGGTTTGTTGTTCTTCCTCTAGTGTATCCCTGTTTTCTAACAATGTAGCTACTGAACCATAAATAGTGGTAAGAGGAGTTCTTAAGTCATGGGAAACCGCCCTTAAAAGATTGGCTCTCATTCTTTCCTTCTCTCCTTCAGCTTTCATTGCCTCATGCCTTTTTATCTGAGTGGTTAATGTACTTGTTAATATGGCTATAACTATCATTATAATTGCAGAAATCATATTAACAGGTATCATAAAATTAATTGAAAAGAACGGAAATGTAAAAGCATAGTTAACGGAAATCATGGAAATGAAAGCTGCCACTATTCCATATACATATCCGTTTGTTAAAAGGGATATCAAAAATACAGCAAATATAAACACTGCTGTTATATGTTCATGTACCTTAAACACATGTTGCAACAACAAGCTTATTACAAAAGAAATTAATAATATTCCCGCTGTCATTAATATATTTTTTAAATATGATTTATCTTTTACCATAGCCACTCTCCTTCGTATCTGATTAATGATACCACATAGCCAATTAAGATATAGTAAAATATCTCCAAAGCTTTATTATATATCATAATATTCGCCCTGGAGATATTCCATATTTGTACAAAATTTAAGATTTTGTGCAACGTTTCTATTTAATTTATTTACTGTGCATCTTTAATTGAAAAGCTGATTCTTCCCATCTTATCTTTTCCTAGACACTTACATTTAACCTTATCACCTAATGTAAGGAAGTCTTCAACATGTTCAACTCTTTCTTTTGCAATCTTAGAAATGTGAACCATGCCTTCTTTTCCAGGTGCAAATTCGATAAATGCACCAAATTCCTTAATACTTACAACAGTACCTTCTAAAATCATGCCTTCTTCAAAGTCTGTTACTATTGTCTTAATGTATTTTATAGCCTTAGCTATCATGTCCTTATCTACGCCACAAACTGATACCATTCCTTCATCAGAAATGTCAATCTTAACACCTGTTTCTTCGATAATTGCATTAATAACCTTTCCGCTCTTTCCTACAACATCACCAATCTTGTCCGGATCAATCTGAATCATTTCAATCTTAGGAGCGTATGCATTTACTTCTTTTCTAGGTTCAGAAATTGCCGGCTTCATGCAATTATCCATAATGAATAATCTTGCTTCTCTTGTTCTTGCAATAGCACCCTCCACGATTTCTCTTGTAAGACCATGAATCTTAATATCCATCTGAATAGCTGTGATACCTTCTGTTGTACCTGTTACCTTAAAGTCCATGTCTCCGAAGAAATCTTCAAGTCCCTGGATATCTGTAAGCAATACATAATCATCATCTGTATCACCTGTAACAAGACCACATGAAATACCTGCTACCATAGCCTTAATTGGAACACCTGCTGCCATTAATGACATACATGATGAACATGTAGAAGCCATTGATGTAGAACCGTTTGACTCAAATGTTTCTGAAACTGTTCTAATAGCATATGGGAACTCTGCTTCGCTAGGAAGTACAGGTACCAGTGCCTTTTCTGCTAAAGCACCATGTCCGATTTCACGTCTTCCCGGTCCTCTTGATGGCTTTGTCTCACCAACTGAGTATGAAGGGAAGTTGTAGTGATGCATATATCTCTTTGTTGTTTCATTTTCATCAAGTCCGTCTATTTTCTGTGCTTCTGATAATGGTGCTAAAGTACATACGTTGCAAATCTGTGTCTGTCCTCTTGTGAACATTGCAGAACCATGCACTCTAGGAATAATATCAACTTCTGCTGCTAACGGTCTGATCTGATCAATTGCTCTTCCGTCAGGACGCTTGTGATCTTTCAATATCATCTTACGAACTGTCTTCTTCTGATACTGATAAATAGCTTCTCCTAAAACAGCAAGCCATTCTTCATTATCAGCAAAAGCTTCTTCTAACTTCTCTGTAATCTGTCTTATGTTTTCTTCTCTTGTCTGCTTGTCATCTGTAAATACGGCTACTTCCATATCTGCAGGTGGAACAATTTCCTTAATTGCAGCAAATAATTCTTCAGGAATAGCACAGCTTTCATATGAGTGCTTTTCTTTTCCTACTTCTGCCACAATTTTATCAATAAATTCAATGATAGTCTGGTTTACATCATGTGCCATATAAATAGCTTCTATCATCTTTGCTTCCGGGATAATATTAGCACCTGCTTCAATCATGATAACCTTTTCTCTTGTTGAAGCTACTGTAAGCTGTAAATCTCCCTCTTTCCACTGCTTCTGGCTTGGGTTAATAACAAATTCCCCATCAACTAAACCTACCTGTGTCATGGCACATGGTCCATCAAATGGAATATCTGATATACATGTCGCAATAGCTGCACCAAGCATAGCTACGATTTCAGGTCTGCATTCAGGATCTACTGACATAACAAGGTTGTTAAGTGTAACATCATTTCTGTAATCCTTTGGGAATAAAGGTCTCATAGGTCTGTCTATAACTCTTGATGTAAGCACTGAATTCTCTGATGCTTTTCCTTCTCTCTTATTAAATCCTCCAGGGATTTTTCCTACAGAATACATTTTTTCTTCAAATTCAACTGAAAGTGGGAAGAAATCAATTCCATCCCTAGGCTTGTCTGATGCTGTAGCTGTTGACAATACCGTAGTGTCTCCATAGTGCATAAATGCTGCACCGTTAGCCTGCTTTGCAACTCTTCCAACATCAACTGTTAAAGTTCTTCCTGCAAGCTCCATACTAAAACTCTTGTACATAATCTTCTTTCGTTACTTTGTTAGTAACTTCTCCTTACTTTTTATTTTATAGCAGAAGAATCCGAAACTACTGTAAAAACCGGTAACAATGCTACTGCCCTTTACAGTGGTCTCGGCATGGTTCTTCTGCCTTTTGTGTAAATTTACACACAATCTATATTATTATAAATTATTTATATGAAAAATGCAATACAGGGATGAGAGTAAACTCTCATCCCTGTATATAAATCCTAATGTAATATTACCACCCGGTAAGAAATTATTTACGAATTCCTAATTTTTCAATTAACTGACGATATTCGTCAAGGTCATTTTCCTTAATGTAGTCAAGTAAGCCTCTTCTCTTACCTACCATCTTAAGAAGTCCTCTTCTTGAATGATGATCCTTCTGGTTAACCTTTAAATGTTCTGTTAACTCCTTAATTCTGTATGTTAAGATTGCTACCTGAACTGCAGGTGAACCTGTGTCAGTAGGTGTCTTACCATATTCTGCTGCTAACTGAGCTTTTGTCTCTTTTGATATCATTTCTTATTCCTCCTAAAATCTTAATATCCCCTTACACTTAGGCACCGGTTGGAGTATCCAAATGCTTAGTGTAGGTTAAACATACTTTGATAGTATACACCATGATTTCTGAAATGTCTATAGGAAAATTGAGAAATATGGTGTATCAGCTATTTCGAGTTTTTGATCTTGATATGTTTTCTCAGCTAACTTATTACAATTTTAATATTTGTTCTAAAAAAATCAATTATCCTCTTTAATATGCTTGTTCTTTTCTTCCTACAAGCTCTATACATCTACATCAAGTAGACATTAGTTAACTAAGAACACTTATATCAATCAATAATAACTCCAAATAACCGTATTGCTATAACACACATTTCTTATTAAATCAAATATTTTTTATAAATGCTTTATCTCTATCTCAATTCCACGTATTCTCTCTTGTAACCACTCTGCCAGCAGTTTTCTTGAACACCTACCCGGTGTTTTTCCCAGACAAATTATCATTATCCTTTCATATTCCATACAGTCAATAAGAAATCTCCCTGCAATTCCCCTTTCCAAAAGTGTTTCTTTATATTTTGCCACATATTCATCCCACGAAATTGCCCTCTCCGTGTAGGCTTCATAATAACCACACATTGGTGCAAGCATAGAATTATATAAGTAGTCACAATTACATTTTTCCTTCAAACATTTTTTCAGTTCTCCTTCGTTGCAAAATCCCAACATCGGAAATCTGTTTCTTTCTCTCATGTCAACTACAAACTCAATTTTTTTCTTATTTATTGTTTTAATAAATTCTTCCTGACTTTTCCCCTTAAATCCCATCGTGTATATCTTCATGTATCTTCTCCCATTTTTTAGAATTTCAAGACATTTTCTCCCATCGCCCGACACTATTATTCTAATTCATAAACCGGTTAAGAATCAGTTAAGGACAGGTATTTTGTGACAAAAAAAATAAAGGTTATAGCCATTAAATACGTCATTACCTTTAACATCAATTCAATTTATTAATTTATATTTCTTTGTATAGCACCCCTATACATTTATCTTTATTAAATAGTACCGATATAAACGACCGTTTAATTTAATACTCTAATTTTACCAAAAAATGGGGTGAAAAACAAGCATAAAAAGATATAAATTAGACGTTACCTCTAAATTAATACTAAAATAAATCTGAAATCAATAGTAAGTAATCTAATCGTCATGCTCTAATTCAAGTATTATGTTTCCATCATTATCTTCCAATCTATAATCAAGTCCCAGCCAGTCATCTTCCCACAGTTCTCTTACCTGAGCTTTGGCTTCATCTAATGTTATGCCGTCTTTCAGTTTTTTTGTTTGTGTTTCCATTCCGTTGTCTGCCACTATTATCATTTTTGTTTCCTTTCTTCAATTCTAAAAAACAAAGGGAACAGCCACTAAGTATGCCATTCCCTTTTCTGTCTGTTATTTCTTTATTGTTACTTTCTTAACCACACTCCACTTACCCCAGCCACTTTTATTACAGGCTCGAATGTACACCTTATATGTTTTGCCTTTTTTAAGTCCCTTGAACGCATATGAAGTCGTTTTTCCTTTAAGGCTCTTGGTTTTCGTCTTTGCCTTTTTCCCTCTTCCAAGTACCCATTTTACCTTATACTTTGTTGCTCCATTAACTTTCTTCCACTTAAGGCTTATCCTTTTCTTCTTGTCATTCTTTGCACTCTTAAATTTCATTTGTCTGGGCTTTGCCGGTTTTTTGGTCTGCGGTTTCTTTGTTGTCACAGGTATTTTCTTTGTTGTAACCTGTGGCTTACGTGTGGTAGGTGTCTGTGGTTTCTCTGTCGTAGGATTTACCTTTACTGTTGTTGCAGACTGTGTCGGTTTTACGGTTTCCGTTTCTTCCGTGGCAGGTGAAGTTGTTGTAACTTCCTCTGTGTAATACTTCATGTATATCTTCCATGTACGGCTATCCACGTCAAAGTAACAATCAACACTGTCTCCGGCATTAACCCACTTGCCCGCCTGCTTGTCGTAAAGTCTTCCCTTGTCAAGCGTTCCGCATTCCACCCACAAACCGTCGGTGAATGCCCCGTTTCCACTTATTTCCCTTTTCATTGACATTTCAAATTGGCCCTGTTTGCAGAACCAGTCTTCCTTCTCTGCGTCATACCATGTGATTATTCCGTAGCCCCTGTCCTTTTTTCCCAGGTCTTCCTCACTGTATGCAGGCGTTGTCACCGATTCCTCAGTGGTGGTTTCAGTTTCAGACTGTGTCGGTCTCTCCAGTTTATCCTTATATTCCTCGTAATAAACCTTTCCACAGGTATTACATACAATCTTGAACCAACCTTCCGTGTCAAAGTCACTGTCAGCAGTGTCAATCTTATAGTCATGTGGTTTCATGGCAACCTTTTCCGTTTCCTCATTGCCACACTCACTGCATACTTTCTTTATCTCGCCTTCTTCCGTACAGGTTGAAGGCTTGTTCTCAACTGTCTTATAGGTATGTGCTGCAGGAAGAGTAAAGGAATGAATTTTGCCACACACAATACAATGTTCATCCTCTGGTCCTTCTTTTAAGAACGTTCCGTCTGTTGTACAGGTTGGTTCTGTTACTTCTGCCAGTGGTTCTGCCGGATATATAAAATCCGGACTTTTCTCAGAGTTCACAAATTCATTGTCGTAATGTAAAATCGAGTTGTATTCATTGGTTCCCGTAAGAGTCTTTGTCATTATAGGTTTAAAAAGTCCATCCATATACCAAATCAACTTACCATTATTGTTGTACTTTTCATAACCTTCATCACACGTCAATGAACTAGCCTGACAATCCATCTTATAATACTTTCCGTCATACTTGGTTACATTGTAGGCGTGTGAAACTGTACTAACATAGTAGCTGTCAATCCCGCAGTCATGCATGAAACGGTTGAGCACACGTGTATAACCTCCACACATGGCATAACCGTCAAGTACAGCCTCTATTGGCTCCTGTCCTGCAGAAACCGATACATGTCCCAGTGTCCCATACTTTACGTTCTGTTTTATCCATGCGTATGCAAGCTGTATCTTCTGATAGTCGCACAGGTCATCATTCAGTATTCCGATTCGGTTTTCAACATCCCTTATCACGTCCATGTATTCATCCCACCGGTCTATCGTGCTGGTGGCATAGTTAAAGGGTGACATTGTTACCCCTGAACTCATTCTTATGGTGTAGTAGTAATTGTCTCCGACGATGGCAGCACAGTTCTCCACGTTCCAGTCAAGGGATACACTGAAGTCTCCCTGTGAACGCACGTACTGACGCCAGTATGACTTGTCAAGGTTCTCACCCTTGTTTTTTATGATGTACGTCTTATCCTGAAAGTCATTCTCATATGACCTTTTTATCACGTCGTCAAGCATATCCTTATCCGTCACGGAAACCTCATCAAGTGCCTTTGCTGCGGCATCCGACAATTCATCTGCAGTTCTCATTCCGGCTTTCTCAGTGATGGTGTATGCATCAGTCACCGTTACGCCTGACAGGGCAGTGACACCGACAATGCAAAAAACAGTTATCCATGCCGTTATCTTCTTCATTAGCTATCTCCTCTCTTTATTTCTCTCGAACGTTTGTTCTGTTAATCCTATTATATCTGATTAAACCTATGTTTGCAATACATTTTTTACTTATTAATAAAAAGTCAGCATTACGGATACTTTTGTCTTTTTTCTTCCTTATATATATTATAATTATATAGGAAGTTTCTCTTTATCCGTAACGTTACCGGTTACTTCCACATAACATCCTACTGTCCGGAAATACCTTTCATGTCTGTTTATACTTTTCTGTCTCTGGGGTTGTTTTTGTTTTCCGTATGGTTATGGTTAATGCAGAACAAGGGGGAAAACTCCCCCTCATCTGCTTTTAGTTTATGAAATCCTCCGTCTTCTCTGTCTGCTTCTTACAAACAGGTAAAGAAGTGTGAGCACAATCATTATCACTGCTCCAATGACGCCATAAGCCATGCCGCCTGCTCCCGTTGCCGGAAGTCTGAGTGTTGCGTCATTCTTTACCTCATATGTAAGGTCAAAGAACCTGTACACTTCGTTTTCCTCATCCCACTTTGCCTTTGAGGTGTCTGCTCCCATTGCATCCGCCTCAGCCTTTGTGAGTTTAAGTGGAAGTGTTATCTCAACAGGGTCCTTTAACAGGCTGTGTCCGTTTACCGTCTTTGTCTCGGTTAAGGTGTACTTCTGTGGTGGAAGTGTCTTTTCACCGTTTTTAACTCCGAATACAAGTTCACCGTTCTTGTCGGTTTTTCCGGTAATGGTGAGTCCGTTTTCACCCTTTAGAGTGAACTCTGCACCCTCAAGCGGTTTTCCGGTGCCCCCATCTGTCTTTAATACCTTAATGGATCCTCCGGTATACTCATCAGTCATCACATATTCAACTTCCGTGGTATCGTCTGTTACCTCAAACTCTATGTCCTTTGCAAGCTCATAGTTTTCAGGTGCATACTCCTCATGTATCCTGTACTTTCCGTTTCCAAGTCTGAACACACTTGACGTGTCTGCTCCCGTTGCCCATGAATACAGGACATTTCCGCTTTCATCAAGTAACTGCAGTCTTGCTCCCGGAAGAAGGTCTCCGCTTCCTGTTTTCTTTATGATTGAAACAAGTTTCGGCTTGTCAAGCATTGTGATTGTGACTGTTTCCGCAGCTGACGCATCATAAGCATCACCCGTTTCACCGTCCCTGTCAACCTCGTCAACAACTCCGTCCCCGTCATCAGGATTTGTGATGTCATCATCACTTCCGGTTTCCGGTTCAAGGTCGTCTGCAGGTTCATTCGTTGGCACCTTTCCGTCGTTCCAGTTCACTTTGTTTCCGCCCTGGTCCGTAAACTGTGTGCCGTCCATTCTGTTGTAGTCATCTTCTGTCACGCCGTTTCCGTCATTCCACTGTCTTCCTGCAACAAACTCTATGTCTTCTGCTCTCTGGTAATCATCCGGTGCAGACACCTCATGGAGATAGTATGTCTCACCTTCTACGAGATAATCTATCTCGTGTTCGCTTCCGTCGGTTGTCCACTGTTCAACAACGTTTCTGTTTTTGTCAAGCACCTGCAGTACACATCCTGAAAGCGGTTCACCTGTATCCGTTGCAAGTTTTATGAATCTTGTCTTTGTGTAATCATCATTCATCACGATCTGCTGTACCTCGTTGCTCTCGCCTACCTCAAAGGTGATGCTTTCGGCAACAACGTAGCCCTTTGGTGCCCTTTTCTCAACAAGCCTGTAAGTACCCGTCTTTATTCTGTCTATTCTGTGAGGTGTCTTTTCTGAAATCCAGCTGTCAACAAGGTTGTTCTCGCTGTCATAAAGTTCCATTTCAGCACCTTCTATTTCCTCGCCTGTGGTGATGTCACACTTTCTAAGCTCTAACTTATTGTAATCATCCTTCATTTCCACCTTTGTCACACTTCCGTCCTTATTCACGGTAAATTCAATCGGTGTGGCAATGGTGTATCCGTCAGGTGCCACCTCTTCCGTGAGTGTGTACTTTTCACCTGCCTTTAGTCCGTAAATCTTGTGTGTCTTTCCGTCACTGGTCCAGTGGTCAACAGTGTTTCCGCTTACGTCTGTCACGGTGTACTCACCGCCTGTAAGCTCCTCACCTGTTGTGATGTCCGTCTTGTCAATCCATGTCTCGGTCTTTTTGTTCTCAAAGGTTACTTTAAAGTACGGTATGCCGTCTTCATCAACACCGTCTTCCTTTCCCTTTTCAAGATTCACTGTCCTTGGTGTGTCATCCCTCACGTATCCGTCAGGTGCCTCAACTTCTTCAATTCTGTATGTTCCATATGTCAGCTTTTCCGTCTTGATCAGTCCGTTTTCATCTGTAACAAACAGTCTTTCTTCCTGACTGATTATGTCATTTCCTTCATCATCGGTGCCTGAAACATCCTGCATGATGTAGCTGTTGTTATTTACGTCAAATATTTTAAAGACTGCACCCTCAATTCTTCCATTGTCCGTGCTGTCTTCCTTGTACAGCTTTATCCTTGCCTTTTCTTCCTCGTTCACTACCGTTATTGTTTTTGCAGTCACGTCACTGTTTCCGCCGTTTTCAGTTGTAAGCTCCACCATCTGGTTTGGAGCCTTTTTGTATCCGTCGGGAACCTTTGTTTCAACAAGAACGTACTTTCCAAACGGAATGTCTTCAAATGATGCGTAGCCGTTTACAACCTTTTCTGTTCCACGGCTCTTTACATTGCTGTAATTGTAATCATCAATGTTTTTGTCTGTCACGTCTGCCGGGCACTCATACAGGGTAAACTCTGCACCGTTTAGGTCATTTCCCCTGTCGTCCACCTTGTGTACGTTTAACCTTGCACTGTCCTCGTCTTCCTCAAAGGTAACAGTGGCATTAAAGGTTGTTACACCTGTTCCGGTGGCAATGTCTTCTGCCCTTATCTGTTTTACCTCGTCTGAAAACAGGAACTTTCCACTCTTTGGTGCCTTTGTTTCCTTAATCCAGTAGTCCTTAAGCGGTAGATTTTCTGCAGTTCCCTTTCCGTTTCTTCCTATTATAATGGTTGTTACCGGAAGTGAAAGTGTGCTGTCCTCATACACGGTGTATTCCGCACCCTCAAGGTCAGCAACGCTATAATTCTGTTTCTTTGACTGCTTTGTGACACTTATGTTAAGTCTGTATGACTCGTCAATTAATTCCTCTGCGTCTATTGTTCCACCGTTTTCAATGGTGACTGTCTTTCCGTCTGAGAATGTAACCGTTATTGTGTCAGCATTCCACTTGTTCGTGTCACTGTCATATACCACGTGTGCATCAACCCTGAAGTCCTTAATCCTTCCGTAGTTGTCCGGAACCCTGTCCTCCCTGACAATGAGCTTAAGTGTTTTAGTTCCGTCAGCATTAAGGGTTAAGTGAGGCTGGTCATCATCTACTGAGATTTCATCATCTCTTACATTACCGGTTTCATCAATTGATGTGCTGTAAATACCCTGCTTTTTAGAATTATATCCCATTGCCCTGCAGAGGCTTCCGTCATCCGCATAGTAAACGTTAAATCCGGCTCCCGTAAGCAGCGTGCCGCGTTCATCCTTTTTTCTAAGTGAAAAGATTATTCCGGTTTCCGGTGACTTTGAGTTTCCAATCTTAACACCAAAGGTCTTTGCGTATGCATTTGCGGCATTCCATTCGCCAGCACCCTTTATGAGTCTCTTGTACTTGCTGTAATTGTCTTCGCTCAGTTTAAGCCAGTAGTTATTATCGCCAGGTCTCTTTCCAACGTTTGAAACCACTGCCATGTAGTAGGATGCACCGTTTTTTTCTGCACTGTCTCTTACAATGTCGCCTTTCGCATATCCTGCACCCATGACAAAGACACCCTTGTCCTCTTCAACCATGGTGTTTTCATAAAATGGCATGTCAAGTCCGTCCTTTAGACTTATTTCTGCCTCGTCACCATTGTTGATGTACGGTGCCTCAACATCCTTTTCCTTTATCTTGAACTTTCCAAGGTTGTCTGCAGTATAGTTAAAGATGTTTTCCTCGTTTGACTTAATGGAAAATGACGGAGTGTTTTTGTATGCTCCGTATCCGTTATTCAGGTCCTTTGACCACTCATAAACGTCAAATGTTGCATCAAGTGTCTTTTTATCATCCGTTTCATCAGTCTTTACAACGTTTACCTTCATTATCTTCTTTATGTTCTTCAGGATGTTTGCATTGTTAAGGGCTGATGAATTCTTTACCCACACTGCATAAAGTGTAACCTTTCCGTCTGCATCCGTTGTCAGGTTCTTAACGCTTTCACCGTTTAAAAACTCCGGCTCTGCGGCATCCCTGTTACTGCTCCATCCAAGGAAGGTGTGCCCCGTTCTTATGTATGCATTCTGTGTAAGGTTAAGGGCTGCGTCATACGTGTGTTCCTGATTTGCCATTGTTCCGGCTGTTGCACCGTTTCCGTCATATATGACGGTGTATCTGTTCACGTCAAACAGTGCGTTGAATGTGACGGTGCCGGAGGTTGCCCTAAGGTTCATGTATGATGTCGGGATGTAGCTGCTCTTCATTGCATCCGCATTTGTTGTTGTGTTAAGTGCTGTTCCCGTTGTGGTCTTTGCACCACCGCTTGTGTAAAAGTAATGGGTGTCATTATCCATTCCCGTTATGTTCCAGCCCTTAAAGGTGTATCCTGCCTTTGTTGGTTTTTCCACGTAAAAGTAGGAATTGCTGTAGTCTGATGTCTTTTCACCTCCGTCAAGTGCGGTTGTCGGGTTCTGTTTCTGTGTTCTTCCGTTTGACGGGTTTGTATAAGTGGTGTTGTTACCGTTCTTAAACTTTCCGCCATCAAGATTGTAGGCTATGCCGTATGAGTTTCTTCCTATATGAAGTGTGATTGTGCTGTGCACACTTGCATTGCCCTGTCTCAATCCGCACTCATAAAGGTTTAATGCCATTATCATGTTTTTTGTGTATGAACTGCTGTTATGTGCCACCGTGACGTCCGTGTATGAGTTCGTGGTTATCGGTGTTTTTACCTTGTCCGCAAGTCTGAATGTGTGATTGTTTCTGTTGTTCTTTTCAACCTTAACGTATGAGGTGTGTGCCGGTACACTAAACTGCAGATTACACATTAAAAGCGAAACGGTGCCATCCTGTGATGTCACGATGTTCTTATGGGACTGTGTGGCATTGAGTTTAAGCCCCAGCTTCGGACTTGTCACACTTCCCGAATACGTTACGGTGTTGCTTGTTGCCGTTTCATCACCTGCGGATAACTTCTTTCCTGATGCCTTTTTTGCCGTCACGTTTACCCTTAAGGTATCCGTGTCCCCTGTTGTGTCATTTACCACCTTTACGTAAAAGTATCCCGTTGATCCTGAAACCAGTATGGCATCCGCTGCCTTTACGGGCATTGTCATGCCCTCTGCCATTCCAATGGTAAGGACAAGCATCATCACAATGGCTGAAATTCTCTTTATTTTTCTTTTTATTCCATTCATCTGTCTCCTCCTTACCATATGGTGTTATCCCATGTCCTGTTGTCATAGGATAATCCCTTTTCTCCGTTTAAGTATGTTGTCTTTCCCGGATATATTGTCACTTCCATTGAAAGTCCCGGTTTGTTTGCAAATATTTCTGAATTAAGGGTATTCTCCCTTAAGTAGTATGTTCCCGGAACCAGTGGACCGCTCTTAAAGTGTCCGCCCCTGTCAAGGACAATGTTGTCAAGTCCGGATACAGGTCTTGTGCAGTTTTTGTCCGTGTATAATCCGTAGGTTATTCCAAGAAGTTTGCTTGAAAAGTCAAGGGTTGTGTCCCTGTTTCCAAGTCCGTCCTCTATTATCTTTGTTATGTCAAGATAACCCATTCCGGTGTCAGTAAATGACGTGAACTCTGCCATGCTGTTTCTGTTCTGTTCATTTATCACAAGATACTTCATTGTGGTGTCGTCAATGGTGTAACCGTCCGGTGCCTTTGTCTCTGCCACCGCAAACATTCCCCTGTTTGTCTTGGTCCACCTTATAAGGTGTTCCTCAATTTCTATTCTTGCATATCCGTCACTTCCGGTTTTTCTTGTTTTAATCGGCATGTATCTTCTGCCGTTCCATTCATAGAACGTGAACTCTGCACCCTGCAGTGGTTCTCCCGTTACTGCATCGAGTTTTCTTGCCGCAAGTCCCGCATACCACGGAATCTGGTTTCCCACTTTTCTTGCATTTACTCCCGGCTTTGCCTCAATGGCAGTTGTGGCATTCTTTGTTACATTTACCGTTTTTACTGCGTTTTTGTCTGCAGGCTCATAACCGGCATTCCATGATGTTTCCTTTACATAGTAGGTTCCCGTTGGAATTGCACTGCTCTTTCCGTAGCCTGTTGTTCCCTTTGTTGTGATTGTGGTAACCTTTTTCTTTAGGTTGCGGTCCGAATAAACCGTAAAGGTTGCGGTCATGTCATAGTCAGCTGACACGTCGTTTCCGTCTGCGTCACTTACCACCTTTTGAACGCTTATGTACCCGTATTCCGTTGTGAGTGGATTGTCAACAGTCCATTCAAGTGGTGCTTCCTCACTGTCCTTGGCATTATCCTTGTTTATCTGTATGTCCTTTCTTGCGTGGTTGTTCTTATGGCCCTTTGGTGCCTCTGTTTCCTCTATTCTCCACTTGCCCTGGTTCTTTTTGGTGTAATAAAGCCATCCGGTTGCAGCTTCTCCCTTACTGTCTGTTGTTATCACACCATTGTTTTCTACGGATGTTGCCGTGACGTACTTGCTGCCGTTCCATCGGTAAACAGTGAACCTTGCACCGGACAGGTCCTTGTCAGTGCCTGTTTCCTTCTTGTGCACACTTATTCTTGTTCTCCACGGTTTGTTTACCGTTGAAAGTCTTACTGCCTTGTTCTTTGATGTTCCATCCTTTGTTGTCTTTACGGTGTAAACCTTTTTGTTTAAGTATGTTCCCTTCGGGTTTACAAGCTCCCTTATGTAATACTTTGTGTCTGTTTTAAGTTTCAGTGCCTGTGCCTCGCTTGTTGTTGCCTTTCCGTCTTTATCAAGTGTCATCTTAAACAACGGGCTCTTTCCACTTTTTGCTCCTGATTCCGTCTTGAACACTCCGTATACGGCTCCCGCAACAACTCCGGGACTTCCGCCTGCATCCGTCTTCTTTACTATCTGTATGTATGCCGGTTTCTTTTCAACCTGTATCTTTATGGCTCCCGCCAGTTTCTGTCTTCCCGCTGCATGGTATTCCCCGACAATCTCAACATAATATGTGTTGTTGTCATTCCTTAGGTATGCATTTGCATATGAAAGCATTGACTTTGTAAGCTGTGACATATAATATCCGGCATCCCCGTGGTCAACACAGTTTAAGTACATTGATGTTGGTACGTCACCGGTGCTTACTATTCCAAGTCCCTCGGATGATACAATGTCGTCTATGAGACTTACCAGCTTATTCTTTGAGAACTTGACCTGTACACCGTCAAAAACCGAAACACCGTTATGGTATTCCTCACAGGTATGGCTTACTGCCATTCCCGATACCGCTTTAAGCACCGTACCCTGCTTTATGTTTGATGCGGCATTTACAGTGTTGATGCCAAGGGTGTCACTTATTAAGTCGGAAATGTTTGATGCCATTGTCTTGACAGTGGTGTCACTCTTTTTGTCAGTTATTATTCCTGTGTTTGCGTGGCTTTTCCATCCGCCGTTTACCG
>OLVP01000863.1_pt1 | contig 22316 bp, 22 predicted proteins | sample 1673281 | NCBI WGS metagenome assembly OLVP01 (sample SAMEA3178940, study PRJEB25190) | human gut metagenome | biome: human gut; feature: human-associated habitat; material: faeces | place: Austria | collected 2013
GCAGCGATCTTTTTTGGAAATACACAGGATGTTTATAAAAAATATATACATGCGCAGATGGCGCGATGGTCGCCGATTGATCAGAAAGTCTTATTTATAACATCTGCGGGTTGTTCGAAAGAGACGAAAGATATGATTTTAGAGGAAGTGCAAAAGTATAAAAAATTTGATCAGATCTACATGCAGGAGGCATCAGCAGCGATTACAAGTAACTGTGGAGCCGGCTGTTTTGGACTTATTTATATGCTGCAGTAAAATTTGGTCTGAAAAACAGTATTGACATTTTAAGAAAGCGTGTTATACTCAGACACATAAAAATAGAATATGATCTTCAGGGCAGGGTGTGATTCCCTACCGGTGGTATAGCCCACGAGCCGTAAGGCATGATTCGGTGTAATTCCGAAGCCGACAGTATAGTCTGGATGAAAGAAGATATGGATAAGCAGGATTTAAAGGATCGTTTTAAACGGTTGGTAAGATAATGCATACATGGCTCTGAAATAGTTTTATTTCAGAGTCTTTTTGTTTGTGACAATAGAATGTTCGCGGAGCGCGTATTTTATTGCTGCAAAAATTAGATATCCTGCCGGATATCAGAAACGGAAAAAAGTTTCGCATGGTATCCCGGTTTTTAAAATATGTCATTTTAGAAATCCCTAAAATCCGGTTTTAAGAAGCTCTGAACGATCGTGTTCAGAGCTTCTTTTTATGGCAATAGAATATTCCCGGAGCGTGTATTCTATCGTCATGAAGCAACAGAGATTGCAGATTTTATCTTGCAGGAAAGGGAAGGTATTCATGCAGCAGGAAAGATATATGCGGCTAAAGGCAGGCCTTCAGATAATCCTCTGATCGCCCATGTATCCTGTGCTGCAGAAGTCACACCGTTGGTAAAATATATCCCGGAAGCAGGAAAGAAATTAATGGATGCTTTCTGGCCAGGCCCGCTGACTATTATTTTCCCTAAAAGTGATATTGTACCTTATGGAACCACTGGTGGTCTTGATACAGTAGCGGTCCGTATGCCGGTAGACCCGGTTGCAAACCGCCTGATCGCACTGGCGGGTGTACCGGTAGCAGCACCAAGCGCCAATACCTCTGGTCGTCCAAGCCCTACAACAGCAGACCATGTATGGCAGGATTTAAACGGCAAGATCGAGATGATCATTGATGGAGGCCCTGTAGGGATCGGTGTGGAATCCACGATTGTAGATGTATCCGGTGATGTTCCCGCAGTTCTGCGTCCAGGCGCTATTACCATGGAAATGTTAAAAGATGTTTTAGGGGAAGTTACCATTGACCCGGCTATTTTAGGACCGATGGCAGAAGGCGTGCGTCCAAAAGCACCTGGTATGAAGTATAAACATTATGCTCCAAAGGCAGATCTGACCTTAGTAGAGCCTGCAAATGTGGCAGATGCCAGAAAAACAGGGGAAGCCGTTGCCATGACACAGGAACAGGTGGAACAAATGGTGAAAACTGTGTGGAAGCTGGCAAAAGAAAAAATCGATGCAGGCTGTAAAGTTGGTATCATCTGCACCAATGAGTCAAGATCACGTTATCCCCAGGGTGAGGTGCGCAGTATTGGCGCCAGAAAGAGCCAGGAGTCTGTAGCACATAACCTGTATGCACTGCTTCGCGAATTTGATGATTTAAAAGTAGACTATATCTTTTCTGAAAGCTTTACCCAGGATCATCTGGGACAGGCCATTATGAACCGTCTGTCAAAAGCAGCGGGATATCAGATCTATAAAGTATAATGGAACACAGCATTCCTGTATCAAAGGGGTTACAGCATAGAAAGCGGGGTTGTTAACGGAGTATGAAACAAACAGAAAAACAGACCTTAGGAGAAAAAACAGCCCAGAATCTCCTTGAAATGATCCAGCAGAAGGAATATGCTCCAGGAGACAAGCTGCCTACAGAGGCAGAACTGGTGGAAACGCTGGGAGTTGGCCGCAATACAGTAAGAGAGGCACTTCGCATCCTTATGTCCCGGAATATCGTTACTATCCGTCAGGGATCAGGAACCTTTATTTCCGAGAAAAATGGAGTGGCAGACGATCCACTTGGCTTTTTTATGATGGATGACAGGCGCCAGCTTACAGAAGACCTGATTCAGGCAAGACTGATCCTGGAACCGGCACTTGCTGCACTTGCTGCGCAAAATGGTTCAGAGGAAGAGATAAAAGACCTGGAGTGCATTTTAGAAGAGCTGGAAAAACTGATCCGTGATAAAAAAGACTATTCCGAAAAAGATTCCCAGTTCCATGCCCAGATCGCTACCTGCTCCCACAACCGGGTCATGACCAATCTGATCCCGGTGATCACAGAAGGTGTGCGTGTTTTCGCTGATTCTGTAGAAGAAACAGAATATGAGCAGACTTTATTATCCCACCGGCGTATTTTTGAAGCCATCCGGGATGGACGGGGAGAAGATGCAAGACAGGAAATGTATTTCCACCTGATGTACAACCATAACCGGTACAGGAAAAATTAAAGAGTGATCGTATGTTTCAAAGAGCGCGCCGATGGCGCGTTTTTTGTTGCCTGATCATAGGTATATTTATAGAAAATATCAATAAATAGCATATATTCACTAAATATATCAATAGGACATTCGTGAGAAATAATGGTAGAATAGTTGTACGTTGTATACAGGAGAAATACAGTGCAGAAACAAAACTCAGGTAAAAGAAAAATATGTGTATTTGCAGTGGGAATGACCTTACTGTTTCTGGTTGGAAAATATTCTGGCTGGTCCGGGTGGCTTTTGAATGGGAATCTTAGTCAGGCATTACAGCGTATGACAGAAGAAAATCTTCTTATGGCCATTTTCATATATCTAGTGGCTACTGCAATCGGAAGTGTAGCTTTTGCTTTGCCAGGAATCGGTTTTGCGATCCTTGCGGGATTGTTATTTGGTCCGGTGCTGGGGACTATCTGCTGTACAGTTGCCGCTACTTTGGGAGCAGTTGCCGCTTTTCTCTTAGGCAGATATTTTCTGAAAGATACAGTAGGAGCAGCTGCCAGAAAAAATCCGTATCTGCGCCGCTTGCTGTTTGATGAAACAGGGAAAAAACAGATCTGGATCCTGATGATCACCCGGTTAGTGCCTTTGTTTCCCTATAATCTGCAAAACTTTGCCTATGGGGTAACAGACATGCCCCTTAAAACCTATGCGGCCGGATCTTTTCTTTTTATGCTTCCGGGAACTGCCATGTATACATTTGGAACAGCAGGTCTGGCATATCCAGGTATAAGAAAAGTCTGTTTCCTTGGAGCTGCTATATTAGCGGTGGCAGTAACAACAGCAGGCGTCCTGTTAAAGAAAAAAGTCCTTGCAGAACAGGAAAAAACAGGTCTGAAAAACGGAGATGAGGTGTGATGAAAGAGCTGGTCACAGGTTGTACCCATTGCGGCATATGCACAGAAAACTGTGGATTTTTAAAGAAATATGACCTGACCATCGGGGATATAGAAAAGCTTTCCAGGCTGGCATATCATTGTTTTCTCTGTGGAAAATGTTCCAAAGTCTGTCCACAGGGAATTGATGGACGGGAAGCAGTTCTTCAGATCCGCAGGCAGCAGGTAAAAGAAGCAGGCGGCAGGATGCATGAAAAGGGTTATGGAATGCTTCTTTGGGAGAAAGAGGATTATAAATTCCGCAGATACACAGGAACCGGAAAAACAGCATTATTTTTCGGCTGCAACTTTTCTTCTTTTTATCCGGAGACCACCCGTTATCTGGATAAACTGCTGGCAGAAAAAGCAGACGCGTTTTCTGTATTTGACTGCTGCGGAAAGCCGGTAGCGGAGCTGGGGCTGGAAGAAAAGGAAAAAGTGATCCAGGAACGCTTAAATAAAAAACTTCTGGCAGCAGGGGCAAGAGAAGTGGTTATGGTCTGTCCAAACTGTTATGCCTTTTTGAAAGGCAGACTTTCTATCCCGGTGATCAGCATTTATGAAAAATTGCAGGAACTGGGGCTTGGGGCTGTGATCATGGAAGAACAGAATATTTTCCTTCCATGTCCAGACCGGGAAAAGAAAGAACTTTTAAGACAGATCCGGCCATTTCTGGGAGTAGATCCAAAGATTCTTTCAGATGCAAACTGCTGCGGGCTAGGGGGCTGTGCGGCAGTGAAAGAACCGGAGATTGCCGGTCAAATGGCAAAATCAGCATGTAGTATACAAAATGCAAGTGTGTACTGTGCCTCCTGTGCCGGAAATCTTACAAGAGCCGGTGGAAAAAGCATAAAACATCTGCTGGTTCAGATCCTGGGAAGAGAAGAGACGCCGGATGTGGGTCATTCTCTGTGGAACCGGATCCGCGCAGGAAGGTAGAAAAGGGGAAAAGTATGAAGAATAAATGGATCGAAAAGATAATACTGATCATTTGTGCTGTAGCAGCAGTAGCCGTATACATGGCAGTGCCGTCTGTACATCAGGGCATGAACAGGGTCTTTGCCATGTTCGCAACAGGTGATTTTACAGTGCTTCGCGATTTTGTAGCATCATATGGGGCTTATGCAGTGGCATTGTCTTTCCTGTTAATGATCCTGCAGTCCATTATCGCGCCATTGCCTGCATTTCTCATCACCTTTGCTAATGCAAACTTATTTGGCTGGTGGAAAGGCGCTATTTTATCCTGGTCCAGCGCTATGGCAGGCGCAGCGATTTGCTTTTACATTGCCAGGATCTTAGGCCGTGATGTGGCAGAAAAGCTGACCAGTCGTTCCGGTCTGGCACAGATTGATACATTTTTTGAAAAATACGGAAAAAATACGATCCTGATCTGCCGTCTGCTGCCTTTCGTGTCTTTTGATATTGTAAGCTACGCAGCAGGACTTACATCTATGTCCTTTTCCTCCTTCTTTATTGCCACTGGGATCGGACAGCTGCCAGCGACCATGGTTTATTCCTATGTAGGCGGCATGCTTACCGGCGGAGCTAAGTTATTTGTTACAGGGCTTCTCATCATTTTTGCCCTGTCCGCGCTGATCTTTATGATGCGCAGCATCCATATGGAACATATGAAAAAGAAAAGAGGATAAGAACATGACAAAAGAAGAAGTCTGTCAGTTATTTATGGCCGGGATCGACTGTTCCCAGGTAGTGACCGGCGTATGTGCAGAAAAAATGGGAATGACTAGGGAACAGGCCAGAAAAATGTCAGCCTGTTTCGGGGGCGGAATGATGTGCGGGGAGACCTGCGGCGCTGTGACCGGCGCGTTAATAGTCCTTGGAATGGTATTTGGACACAGTGAAGAAAATGACGGTGACCAGAAAGGCATCATGGCAGGAAAAGTGGCTGAATTTAAGAAGTGTTTTCTGGAAAAATATCCTTCCGATATGTGCCGTGAGATCCTGGGACACGATATTTCAAAGCCAGATGAAATGGATAAAGTGTTAGAAAAAGGCCTTATGTTTGATCTCTGTCCACAGATTGTCCTTGATGTGCTGTCTATTTTAGAGGAGCTGGTTTAAATGAAACAGGCGCTGATCCTATTTACAAGGATCCCAGTACCGGGAAAGACGAAAACCCGGCTGATGCCTTATTTTTCACCAAAGTAGTGTGCGAAGCTGCATACCTGTTTTCTGAAAGATATCAGTGATCAATGCAGGAAAGTAAAAGCAGACTGCTTCGTGTGCTATGCAGCTGAAAACGGGGATGTGAAGGAGCTTCAGGATATCCTGGGAAAGCAGAAAGAATATTTCCCCCAGACAGGAGAGTCCCTGGGGCAGAGGATGTATCACAGCCTGGAACATGTTCTGGGGCTGGGATATGATGCCTGTCTTCTTATGGGAACGGATATTCCGGAGATCAGCAGCAGAGACCTTAAAAAAGCTTTTCAGGTGTTGAAAGAAAAAGATACTGTTTTTGGAAAGACGGCAGACGGCGGTTACTATCTGGTGGGCATGAAAAGGCCTGTTCCGGAAGCCTTTGGGTTAAAAAATTATGGCCACAACCATGTATTTGAAGATACTTTAAAAGAGCTTTCAGATGTGGAGATAAATGTTGGATTTACAACGAAACATCAGGACATGGATACGCCGGAGGATCTTCGATGTTACAGACAGCGGATGCGTCAGGACAAACGGCTTCAGCACAGTCATACAGGCCGGTATCTGGCTGCAAATGTAAAAATATCTGTGATCATTCCGGTCTACAATGAGGCAAAGACCATAGAAGCTATGAAAAAGCAGCTGTATCCTTACCGCTCCCACTGTGAGATCCTTTTTGTAGACGGAGGAAGCACAGACGGAACACCGAAAATGGTCGGGCCGGATTTTAAATTGCTTCTTTCTGAAAAGGGGCGGGCCAATCAGATGAACCTGGGGGCAGAGAAAAGCCATGGAGATATCCTGCTTTTTCTCCACTGCGACAGTGAACTGCCGCCAGGGCCATTAGAAGAGATCTGCCGGGTGATGAAAGACCACCGCGCAGGCTGTTTTGGGATCGCCTTTCATTCCAGGAATTTCTTTATGTTTACCTGTCGGGTCATTTCCAATCATAGGATAAAAGACCGGAAGGTGATGTTTGGAGATCAGGGAATATTCATTGACAGGGAGCTGTTTTTTCAGGCGGGAAAATTCCCGGTGATTCCGGTCATGGAAGATTATCAGTTTTCATTGACATTAAAAGAAATGGGAGTACGGCTGGGAATGGCAAAAAGGCGGATCTATACATCGGACCGCCGTTTTCCAAAAGGTACGATACCTAAATTAAAATTAATGTGGAAAATGAACCGGTTAAGAAAAATGTACCGGGATCATGTTCCCATAGAGAAGATCGACCGGTTATACCAGGATGTAAGGTAGGTGAGCTGCAGGTCATGAAACGGACAAAAGGATTAAAAGAATACGTTCAAACAAAAGAGTACCGGGAGAGAATGGGACTGCCTGGACAGGTGACAGAAAACTATACCATGCTGGCTCAGGGAGAATACAACCGCAATTATACCTTTATTCATCCCATAACTGGAAAAAAGCTGGTATTGAGGATCAATTTTGGCAGCCAGATGCATTTAAAAGACCAGATCCTTTATGAATACAAGGCATTGAAGCTGTTGGAAAATTCCGGGCGTACGCCAAAAGCCATTTATGCAGACGGAAGCTGCCAATATCTTCCCTATGGTGTCATGGTCATGGAATTTCTGCCTGGACACAGTCTGGATTATAAAACAGAACTGTTGTCAGCTGCAGGCTGTCTGGCGGATATACACAGTGTAAAAATGCCGGAAGCCCATTCCCTGGTCCGGCCAGAAGAACCTTTAAAAGCCATACTGGAAGAGTGTGAGGCCATGGTAAAGACCTATATGGAGTCAGACCTGGGGGATGAGCAGAAAAAGCGCAGGATCCGCAGCTTGCTGGATCAGGGGTGGAAGGCAGTGAAAAGTTTGAAGTCAGATATTCCTTATCACTGCTGTATCAATACAGAGTTAAATTCTACCAATTTTCTTGTTAATGACAGAGATGATAATGAAAAAGAGGCGTATCTGGTAGATTGGGAAAAGCCATTATATGGAGATCCGGCCCAGGATCTGGGACATTTCCTGGCACCTACAACTACTTTCTGGAAAACAGATGTGCTCCTGGATCAGGAGCAGATGGATGCCTTTTTAGATACATATATAGAAAAAGTAAATGGCCGCTTTGATACCACAGGCTTAAAGAAACGGACTTACATTTATATTCCGGTCACCTGCCTGCGTGGGATCACCTGGTGTGTTATGGCATGGGTACAGTATCAGCAGCCAGATAAAGAAATATTCAACCAGTCGACCTTTGATAAGCTGGAAGTATATCTTTCTGATGAGTTTTTAAGCCGGATCGAGAAAATCTGGAACCGGTTTTAAACTATAAAATGTCCTCTCGGAGTCTTCCATGCACCTGCCTTTGTGGCCGATTTTCCGCCAGTCGCACCCGAATTTCAGAGGCGGACGCAACGCCAACGCCTCAGAAATTTGGGCACAACTGGCAAAAAATCTTCTCACAAAATCAGGCACAGAAAGATTCTGAGAGAACATTAAATATATTTTTTATTCACAAGGAGGAACTTTATTATGAAGAAGCAGTGGAGAGTTTTATTTTTAGCAGCAGCAGCGGCAGCAGTTGTTATGTCAACAGGATGCGGTAATTCTGCGTCTACACAGACCACAGCAGCAACAACAGCAGCTGAGACTACATCAGCTGAGACCACAGTAGCAGAGTCAAAGGCAGAAGAGTCTGAGGCAGCAGAGGTAACTTTCGGCGGAAACCGTACAGAGGAAGATATTGACTGGCAGTATGTAGACGGCAAAGATGCAGTAGCAGCAATAGGCAGCGATGACGTTCAGTTCTTAGATGTACGTGATGATGATACCTATGCAAAGGGACATTTAAAAGGTTCTCTGCAGTGCGGATTAAAGGAATTTGAAGATGCAGACGCACAGAAGGCAATGTATGAACTGGCACAGACCATGGACTCTTCCAAGCCTGTATACATTCTCTGCTACAGTGGCAACAAGTGCGCAAAGACAGCTATCGCTGTTATGAAGGATGCTGGTTTTGATACTAACAAACTGTTTATCATTAAAGACGGTGCAAAGGACAAAGATGTAGCAGCGGCTCTGGTTACAGAATAATCGGACCGGAATGGTTCAGCATTAGATATTAAATATTACTAGAAAGCAGCCTTATCTGAAAATGGTAAGAGCTGCTTTTTTGTTGTAATATATTCGGAGTGTGTTTTGCGATTAAAAATAAATTTATCCTATAAATTTGCGGAATATAATAGAAAAACATTGACTTATAATGCTATATATGATAAAAATGAGTTATATTTATAGGACGAATTTGAAATGAAATAAAATGCTGAACATAGGAGGCGTAAAAATGAAGGAGATGTATGATGTTCTGATCATCGGCGGTGGTGTAGTGGGAAGTGCCATGGCCAGAGAATTGTCACGGTATCGTTTGAAAATCGGTGTGCTGGAGAAAAATCTGGACGTATGTAATGAGACCAGTGGCCGGAATTCCGGCGTTGTCCATGGCGGTTTTGCATATGACAGGGGAAGCTTAAAAGCAAAGCTTTGCGTAGAAGGAAATAAGATGATGGGAGATCTGGCAAAAGAGCTGGATTTTCATTTTATCCGCTGCGGCAAAGTGCTGGTGGGAAATACCGATGAAGATATGGAGACCTTAAAACGCACCATAGAACAGGGAAAAGACAACGGAGCTACTAACCTGGAGCTGATCGATGAAAAACGCCTTCATGAGCTGGTTCCTGCTGTAGTAGGAAAGTTTGCCATGTTTTCCCATAACAGCGGTATTGTAGATCCCTTTGGCTATACCATTGCCCTGGCAGAAAATGCCCATGAAAATGGCGTAGAATATCATTTTGGATGCGAAGTGACAGCGATCCAGAGGCAGGAAGATGATACATATGAAATCACCACAGCAAAAGGAAACTTTAAGACCCGCTGGGTAGTAAACTGCGCAGGACTTGGCTGCGGCAAGATCTCTGATATGCTTGGGATCACCGGCTACCGCATCATTGGTTCCAAGGGAGATTACATTATCCTGGATAAGCGTACAGGTCCTCTTCTTCCAATGCCTGTTTATCCAGTTCCAAGCAACACCTATATGGGAATTCATGTGACAAATACTACAGACGGAAATGTGATCATCGGCCCTAACGCAGATATGGTGACAGACTTTAACTATTACGGTGTACCACAGAAAAATATAGATTATCTGGCAGAAAGCGCTTCAGATCTGTGGCCATGTATCCATAAGGCAGATTATATCCGCAATTATTCCGGAATCCTGCCAAAATGGGTAGATGAAAATGGTGTGATCCAGGATTTTAAGATCGAGATCAAAGATGAGATTGCGCCTCATGCCTTAAATCTGGTTGGTATTGAATCACCGGGACTGACAGCAGCAGTGCCAATTGCCAGATATGCCATTGAACTGATGAAAGAGAGAGAAGAATTAGAAGAAAATCCGGATTTCAATCCAGTGAGAAAAGGAATACGCCATTTCTCCCAGTGTACAAAAGAAGAACAGGCAGAACTGATCAGGGAGAACCCGGATTACGGCGAAGTGATCTGCCGATGCGAAAAGGTGACAAAAGCGGAGATCCTTCAGGCGATCCACAATCCATTAGGTGTAGATACTATGACCGGTGTGAAATACAGAACCCGTTCCATGATGGGACGCTGTCAGGGCGGCTACTGCCAGATGCGTATTGAACAGATGATCGAGCAGGAACTTGGGAAAAAAGAGACAGAAGTGCAGTATGAACGTGAAGGCTCTAATGTTTTATTTGGAAAAGTACGGGAGGTGTAACTGTGAACATGGAACATAAAACAGCAATGTGGGAAATAGAACAGGCAGATGCAGTGATCGTAGGCGGCGGCCCGGCAGGTCTGGCAGCGGCTGTACGCCTGTATGAAAACGGGATCACAGATATTCTGATCCTGGAACGTGAAAAACAGTTAGGCGGCATTTTACGTCAGTGTATCCATGATGGTTTTGGACTGGCCCGTTTTAAAACTACACTCAGTGGACCGGAATATGCCCAAAAATTCATTGACCTGGCAAATGAAAAGAAGATCCGTTATCTTACTGATGCAACTGTTCTGGAAATTTCAGAGGACAAAGTGATCACAGCAGCTACTCCTGATGGCTTAAAACAGTGGCAGGCAAAGGCAGTGATCCTGGCAATGGGCTGCAGAGAACGTACCAGAGGAGCCCTTGGCATACCAGGAGAGCGTCCGACCGGTGTATTTACAGCAGGTGTTGCCCAGGCGTATATGAACCTTTATAACCGTATGCCGGCAAAAGAAGTGGTGATCTTAGGTTCCGGTGATATTGGAATGATCATGGCCCGCAGACTGACCTTAGAAGGTGCCCACGTAAAGGCGGTTTTTGAGATCCAGCCATATCCAAGCGGTCTTCCAAGAAATATTGAACAGTGCTTAAATGATTACAATATCCCATTGTATTTAAGCCATACAGTTACAGAAATCCATGGAGATAAGCGTTTGACCGGTGTGACCGTTTCAAAAGTAGATGAACACATGAAGCCGATCCCTGGAACAGAAGAGGAATACAGCTGTGATACCCTGATCTTATCTGTTGGCTTGATCCCGGAAAATGAACTTTCCCTGGATGCAGGAGTAACACTGGATACAAGGACAAAGGGTGCTACAGTGGATGAGTATTTCCAGACAGACCGGTCGGGGATTTTCGCAGCAGGAAATGTACTCCATGTTCATGATCTGGTGGATTTTGTATCCATGGAGGCAGAAAAACTGGCAGATTCCGCAGCACGGTATATTAAAGATGGGAAACTGCCTGCATGTGAGATACAGGTAAAGACTGATAGAAATATCAATCATACCGTTCCACAGCGGATATCAGGAACAGAAGACTGCTGTCTGTCTCTGCGTGTAAACCGGCCGTTTAAGGACTGTGCTCTGGTTGTAAGCCAGAATGGAAGAGAAATCGCCCGTAAAAAGATGAAAAAAGCTTTTCCGGCAGAGATGATCCATATAGATTTAAAAGCAGAAAAACTGGAAAACAAGGGAGATTTGGAGGTGAAGGTAGAATGACAAGAGAATTTACATGCATCATTTGTCCAAATGGCTGCGAAATAAGTGCAGATTATGAGATACGGGCAGATCAGTCTGTAGTGATCCACTCATTAGAAGGAGCCACCTGCAAAAGAGGAGCAGAGTATGTGAAGCAGGAGCTGACAGATCCAAAGAGAAATATTGCAACCTCTGTACTGGTAGAAGGAGGAGAATTGCCGCTTGCCAGTGTACGCCTTACCGCCCCAATCCCCAAAGCACGTATTTTTGATGCAATGGATGAGATCAGAAAATGCCGGTTAGCAGCGCCGGTAAAAGCGGGAACTGTTGTGATCAAAGGGATATTAGGTCTGGATGCAGATGTGATCGTGACGAAAAATGTAGAAAAAGCGTAAGTTTGACAGCTTTATATTTCCGGGAAGGAGCAGTTGATAAGACTGCTCCTTCTTGCATTTTTATATTGTCTATTATATGATGATTACAAATGTTTTAAAAGATTCCGAGAGTACATGAAATGTAAAAGGAGAAAAAAATGTCAGATAAACGTGTTGATTATATTACATGGGATGAATATTTTATGGGAGTTGCCGCTCTATCAGGCAGACGGTCCAAGGATCCAAGTACCCAGGTGGGGGCATGCATCGTAAGCCAGGACAACAAGATCCTTTCTATGGGCTATAACGGTTTTCCAAAAGGCTGTTCAGATGATGAATTTCCATGGGGCAAGGAGCATGAACTGGATGATCCGTACAATGCAAAATATTTTTACTCTACCCACAGTGAGTTAAACGCCATTTTAAATTACAGGGGGGGAAGCTTGGAAGGAAGCAAGCTGTATGTGACCCTTTTCCCATGCAATGAGTGCGCTAAGGCGATCATCCAGGCGGGTATTAAGACTATCATCTATGGCGGGGACAAGTATGCCCACACACCGGCTGTAAAAGCTTCCAAGCGCATGTTAAACGCAGCAGGAGTGCGCTATTATCAGTATCAGCCTACTGGCCGCAAGATTGAGATCGAGGTGTAAAATGAAGGTCCTTTTAGCTGCGATCAATGCAAAATATATCCACTCCAATCTGGGCATCTACAGCCTGAAGACCTATGGGGAGAAGATGTTAAAAGAATGGGGACTGGCAGAGGAGGCGAAAGTTTCTCTGGCAGAATACACCATTAACCATCAGATGGAGCAGATCCTTCAGGATATCTATAAGCGAAAGCCAGATGTTATTGGATTTTCCTGCTATATCTGGAATATTTCCTATGTAAAAATGATACTGGCTGATATAAAAAAAGTGCTTCCGGATGTGAAAATATGGGCAGGCGGCCCGGAGGTTTCCTATCACGCAGAAGCTTTTTTGAAAGAAGAACCGGCAGTGGATCTTGTTATGATGGGGGAAGGAGAGCTCACCTTCGCCCATTTTCTAAAGGCGCTGCTTAACGGAGAGGAGCTAAAACAGGTTTCTGGCCTTATGCTGCGAAATGATGACGGCACTTTTACTGATACAGGCTTTCGCCAGGTAATGGATATGAGCCAGATTCCGTTTCCCTATGCTTTTATGGATATGAAAGAGCTGGAACACCGTATTATCTACTACGAAAGCAGCAGAGGCTGTCCATTTTCCTGCGCCTACTGCCTGTCTTCCATTGACAAGAAGCTGCGCTTTCGCAGTCTGGACCTAGTGCTGCCGGAGCTGGAATGGTTCCTGCAGGCGAAAGTGCCCCAGGTAAAATTTGTAGACAGGACTTTTAACTGCAAAAAGTCCCATGCAATGGCAATCTGGCAGTATATAAGAGATCATGATAATGGTATTACTAATTTCCATTTTGAGATCGCAGCGGATCTGTTAGATAAGGACGAACTGGATCTGCTTTCTACTATGCGTCCGGGACTGGTACAGTTAGAGATCGGCGTCCAGTCTACCAATGAAAAAACACTGGAGACCATCCGCCGGAAGACAGATATCGAAGAGATCCGCCAGATCACAGAAAACATTAACAGCTGGCACAATATCCACCAGCATTTAGACCTGATCGTGGGACTTCCATGGGAAGATCTAAAGCGTTTTAAACAGTCCTTTAATGACGTATATTCTATGGAGCCGGAGCAACTGCAGTTAGGCTTTTTAAAAATATTAAAAGGCTCTTATATGGAAGAACTGATCCCGGACTGTGATCTGCTTTACAGTGCTGCGCCACCTTATGAGGTGCTGCAGACAAAATGGCTTTCCTATGGGGATGTGCTGGAATTAAAAGATATAGAAGAGATGACAGAAGTCCATTACAACAGCCGCCAGTTTACCTGTACTTTAAAAGAACTGGAAAAGGAATTTAATACTCCTTATGAAATGTTTTCTTTTATGGCAGGCTATTACAACAGAAATTATCTTTTTGGTATCAGCCACAGCCGTATTGCCAGATACGAGATCCTCTGGAAAATAATCCAGGTAAAATTGGAAAAATATGGAATATATGAAACCCATGAAACTTATGAAAGTCATGAAACCTATGAAAGTCATGCCCCCCGGGGAACAGAAGTAAACCCTGGTATTTCTGAAAAACTGGAATTATACCGGGATCTGCTAATGACTGACCTGTATCTTCGGGAAAATGTAAAGAGCCGTCCAAGTTTTGCAAGAGATTTAAGCAGCTCCAAGGACTTTGTCCGTGAATTTTTCCAGAGAGAAGAGAAGACACCGGAGCATTTATCTGGCTACGAAGGCTACGATTCAAGACAGATGGCAAAAATGGCCCATTTAGAGCCATTAAGAGATGGAACTTATTTGCTGTTTGATTACAAAAGGCGTGATCCTTTAAGTAATAATGCTTGGATATTACGGGTTTAAGGGGATCTGGATCTCTTTCAATGGCATGTCCCATATCTGCATGTGACCTATGATGTGAAATAAAGTGGAATAAAAGTGTGAGAAGGGGATAAAGCAAATATGATCAAAATGACAGAAAAATTAAAAGAACGGATCTCTCATATATTATCAGCCTTAGATAAAGAATACGGCACTGACTTCATCTGCTACCTAAACTACGAGACCCCATGGCAGCTGCTCATTGCGGTGATCTTAAGCGCCCAGTGTACAGACGCCAGAGTGAACATTGTAACAGCGGATCTTTTTAAGAAATATCCGACGATTAAAGATTTTGCGGCGGCGGACTTAAAAGAACTGGAACAGGACATTCGTTCCATTGGATTTTATCATATGAAAGCCAAAAACATTATCCAGTGTGCAAAGCGGCTGGTGGAAGAGTACGGCGGTATTGTGCCGGAAAAACTGGAAGACCTGCTTACACTGGCAGGTGTGGGTCGGAAAACTGCCAATGTGATCCGGGGAAATATCTACCATGTGCCAAGTATTGTGGTGGATACCCATGTAAAGCGCATTTCCAGGAAGCTGGGGCTTACAAAAGAGACAGAGCCGGAAAAGATCGAGTCGGATCTGATGAAGATACTCCCGGAAGATCACTGGATTCTCTGGAATATCCATATCATTACTTTAGGGCGGACCATTTGTACTGCCAGAAAGCCGGACTGCGGAAACTGCTTTTTAAAACAATGGTGTCCTGCCTGTGAAGCACCGGCAGTTTTCAGAGAAATACAAAAAACAGATTAAACAGGAAAAATACAAAAATCAGAAAAATTCTGAATTTGTTTAAATTTGATTTTAGGAAGGACATGCTAAAATGATCGACTCATACATTGCCCTGGACTTGGAAACTACAGGTCTGGAGCCGAAGAAAGAGAAAATAACGGAGATCGCCGCCTTAAAAGTAGAACATGGACAGATCACAGGCCGTTTTGTAACTCTGGTAAATCCAAAACGGCCGTTGACAGAACGGGTAGTGGAATTAACAGGTATTACAGATGACATGTTAAAAGATGCTCCGGTAATAGAAAATATTATTGGAGAGGTGCTGGGATTTATTGGAGATCTGCCCCTTTTAGGCCACAACATCCGTTTTGATTACAGCTTCTTAAAGCAGGCGGCGGTGAACCAGAAAATGGAATTTGAATGTGAGGCAGTAGATACCCTGAAATTATGCAGGAAATTGATGCCGGAGCAGGAAAAGAAAAATCTGGGAAACGCCTGCATTTATTATAAGATTGAACAGCCTTTGACACACCGGGCAGAGGCAGATGCCTTGTCGGCGCATTTGCTTTATCAGAAGTTAAGGGGACTTCATGGAGAAGACCAGCCAGAGTTATTTGCGACAATGCCTTTAAATTGCCGGATGAAGCGACAGCAGCCGGCAACGAAAAGACAAAAAGAATACTTGCAGGATTTATTAAAATGTCATAGAATAAACATAACTGTGCAGTTAAACGATATAAGCCGGAGCGATGCTTCCAGGCTGATCGACAAGATCATCCTCCAGTACGGACGGGTGAAGCCACAGAATAAATGAGGTGATAAAATGTTAAATATGAGAGACCCTAAAGTAAAGAAGATCATTTCTACTGTTATTGTTGTGATCCTGGTACTTGCCATGATCGTGCCAATGGCGCTGAGCGCATTGATGTACTAATTAAATGTTGAACTAAATAAAATGGCAGAAGACCCGATCAGGGATCAGAAGAATTTAGGAGAATTTATGGGAAACAAGACATTGAAAGCAGGTCTTTTTGCAGCACTGGCTGCCGGGGCTTTATGGGTGCTTCCCATGACCGTATGTGCGGCGCCGGTATTTCCGGAAGGTATCAGTACAGACGGGGAAAGTCTGGCTGGAAAAACATGGGAAGATGCCCTGCATACAGCAGAAGAAAAAGTGAAAAAACAGGCGGATGTGTCTGTAGCCTTAACTATTGAGGATAAAAAAGCAGAAACCACAGCCGGGGAACTGGGTATTCACTGGAGCAATCAGGAAGAAGCCGAAAAAGAGTTAAAAAGCTATGTAGGTGGAAGCCTGATCCGTCAATATATGAACAAAAAGGATCTGGAAAAGACACCGGTGGATGTTACGGTCCAGACAGCAGCGGATCCAGATAAGATAAGGGCTTTTGTAGATACCCATTGCGACGGAGTACTGGCACAGCCTCAGGATGCGTCTATCCGCAGAGAAAACGGCGCATTTGTGATCACAGAGTCTGTTTTAGGAAAAGTCGTGGATGCAGATGCCACGGCTTCCGCTTTAAATACCGCTTTTGAGGGATTAAAAGACTCTATAGGTGAGATTTCTGTCCAGGCAGTGATCAAAGAAGAACAGCCGAAGATCACTTCCGATGACCTTAAGACCATAGAAGATGTTTTAGGAACCTGTACCACCGACTTTTCCAGCAGCGGCGCGGCACGTTCCACTAATCTTGCAGTTGGTGCGGGAAAAATCAATGGACGTGTGCTTATGCCTGGTGAGGTGCTATCCGGTTATGAATGTTTACAGCCGTTTACCATCGAAAATGGTTATAAGACAGCTGCAGCCTATGAAAATGGCCAGGTAGTGGACAGTATTGGCGGCGGTGTCTGCCAGATCGCTACTACATTGTATGATGCAGCACTGCAGGCGGAAATGGAGATTGTTCAGAGACAGAACCATTCTATGATCGTAACCTATGTAAAGCCGTCAATGGATGCTGCTATTGCAGGCACTTATAAAGATATTAAAATTAAGAATAATTACAGCACACCTGTATATATCGAAGGATATACATCGGGAAAGAAACTGATCTTTACCATTTATGGAAAAGATACCAGACCTTCTGGCCGGCAGGTAGAATATGTTTCAGAGACTGTGGGGACCACCAATCCGGGAGAACCCCAGATGATCACGGACAATAGCCTTGCGCCAGGTGCTAAGGTGAAGGTACAGTCAGCACATACCGGCTATAGATCCAGACTATGGAAGGTAGTGACTGTGGATGGAGTGGAGCAGGAACGTACTCTTCTAAATGAGGATACCTACAATGCTTCCAAGGCCATTTACCGTGTAGGACCAGCTCAGGCAGCACCTGTACCGGCGCCAGAGCCGCAAGCACCAGCCACTACACCTGAAACAGGAGAGAATAATACGCCTGAACCAGCTCAGACAGAACCAGCTCAGACAGAACCAGCTCAGACAGAGACGGCACATGAGGCGGTTACAGGAGAAAATGGTGGACCGGGAGTTGTTCCTACCACTGCAGCACAGCCTGCGGGGGGAAATGCTGGTGCGGAAAGCCCGGCCAGTCCCGCACAGGAGGAAAATCCATGAGAACAGCAGGACAGGGTCCGGGCGGATTTGAAAAACGAGATGGCTTTATAAAGCCAGGTCAGGATCTGGTAGTGGCCGGATATGCCGGTATGGCCGGAGCCAGACTCATTTTCCAGAAAAAAAAGGAAAAACTGGAAGGCCGTTTTGCACCTTCTTTTCTCAGATGTCTGGAAAAGGAAGACAGCTACAATGTAAAAGAGTGGCTTGAAAATGAATTAAAACAGAAAGATTGTCCAGTTACAGCCTGGGAATACGCGAAAGAAGGCGGCATTCTCACAGCTGTCTGGAATTTATCCGGCATTTTCAACGTAGGCGTAGATATTGATCTGCGAATGATCCCTATGAAGCAGGCAGTAGTTGAAGTATGTGAGATGTTTGAGGTCAATCCATATCGCCTTTTCAGTGAAAACTGCGTGATCTTAGCCTGCGACAGAGGCGGCCAGATGGTGCGAAGCCTCAGTGCACGGGGAATCCCGGCAGCAGTGATAGGCAGTGCAGAAAAGGGAATTGCCCGGGTGATACGCCACGGAGAGGAAACAGCCGGATATCTGGAACGGCCAAGAGCCGATGAACTGACCCGTATTGGATAACAGCCGGATAAACAGGCTTGGCATACAGGTCGAAGGCGTCATATATGCCGCTTTACAGCGGCAATACCATATAAGAATATATGATTTTAATATTGGAGGAAGTTATCATGAGAGAAAAAATTCTGGCGGTGATCGAAAAAAACAGCAGGATCGATATAAAAGACCTGGCGGTATTACTTGGTGAAAGTGAGATCGCAGTGGCCAATGAGATCGCCGAGATGGAAAAAGAACACATTATCTGCGGATACCACACTCTCATTAATTGGGATAACACCAGCGAAGAAAAAGTAGTAGCTCTGATCGAAGTAAAAGTAACTCCTCAGAGAGGTATGGGCTTTGATAAGATCGCAGAGCGTATTTACCAGTATAATGAAGTTAACGCTGTATACCTGATGAGCGGATCTTTTGATTTTACCGTATTTATCGAGGGAAAGACCATGCGCCAGGTAGCACAGTTTGTATCTGACAAATTAGCTCCTATGGAGTCAGTATTAAGTACAGCAACTCACTTTGTATTGAAAAAATATAAGGATCACGGCACCATTATCAGCGAGCCGGTCCAGGATGAAAGGATGCTGATCACACCATGAGAAACCCCTTATCTGACAAAATTGTAAGTATCCCGCCCTCCGGGATCCGTAAATTTTTTGATATTGTAAATGAAATGGAAGGCGCTATTTCCTTAGGTGTAGGCGAGCCGGACTTTGATACTCCCTGGCATATCAGGGAAGAAGGTATCTACTCCCTTGAAAAAGGCCGCACATTTTATACTTCCAATGCAGGTTTAAAGCAGTTAAAGGATGAAATATGCAATTACTTAAAGCGCCGTTTTGAAGTAACTTATGACCCGGATACAGAAGTTATGGTAACAGTAGGTGGAAGTGAAGCTATCGATGTTGCCATGCGTGCCATGTTAAATCCGGGAGATGAAGTACTGATCCCACAGCCAAGCTATGTTTCCTATCTGCCATGCGTTACTCTGGCAGACGGTGTTCCGGTGATCATTGAACTGGAGGAAAAAGACCAGTTTAAGCTGACTCCTGAGAAGCTGCTGGAAAAGATCACAGACAAGACCAAGATCCTGGTCCTTCCATTCCCTAATAACCCAACCGGCGCTATTATGGAAAAACATGAGCTGGAAGAGATCGCAAAGATCGTCATTGAAAAAGACCTGTTTGTAGTAACAGACGAGATTTATTCTGAACTGACTTACCAGAGAAAACATGCTACCATTGCAGCATTTCCAGGCATGAAAGAACGTACTGTCCTGATCAATGGTTTTTCCAAGTCTTATGCTATGACCGGATGGCGTCTTGGTTATGCGGCAGCACCAAGCTTAATCTTAAAGCAGATGTTAAAGATCCATCAGTACGCTATCATGTGTGCACCTACCACCAGCCAGTATGCAGCAGTTTCTGCACTGAAAAATGGTGATTCGGATGTAGAAATGATGCGTGAGTCCTATGACCAGCGACGCAGATTTTTATTAAATGCATTCCGTGAAATGGGCATCGACTGTTTTGAGCCATTAGGCGCATTCTATACATTTCCTAATATCAGCCGTTTTGGCATGACTTCAGAGGAATTTGCTACTAAACTTCTGATGGAAGAGAAAGTAGCTGTAGTTCCCGGAACGGCCTTTGGCGCCTGCGGAGAAGGCTTTGTACGTATTTCCTATGCCTACTCCTTAAAGAGCCTGAAAGAGGCGTTAAGCCGTATTGAGCGTTTTGTAAAGCGCCATGATGGAAAGGCAGAATAAAAATATGATGAATGTTGTACTTTTAGAACCGGAAATGCCCTCTAATACCGGAAATATCGGCCGTACCTGCGTGGCCACCAATACCAGACTCCACCTGATCGAGCCTCTGGGTTTTAAGTTAAATGAAAAAGCCTTAAAAAGAGCCGGGCTGGATTACTGGGATAAATTGGATGTACATGTATACAGCGATTACCAGGATTTTCTGGAGAAGAATCCGGATGCCCTGGGAAAAATGTATTTTGCCACTACTAAGGCGCATAAAGTCTATTCAGAAGTAGACTACGAACCGGACTGCTATCTCATGTTCGGAAAAGAAAGTGCCGGCATCCCGGAATCAATCTTAGTGGAAAATGAAGACCACTGTGTCCGTATTCCCATGTGGGGAGAGATCCGGTCCTTAAACCTGTCAAATTCCGTGGCTGTAGTGCTCTATGAAGCCCTGCGCCACAATGATTTTGAAAAAATGGCATTAGAAGGCCAGCTTCACCACATGAAGTGGAAAGACGGCTGGGAACAGAAGTAAATAAGTCCGGAAGCAATCGTTAAACAACCGTCAAACGTGTCACCGGCGCGTTTTTGACATGGATGACAAAATAAGCAGCATTGTAAGTGTACAGTCCCCCTGAATTGACAGGGGGACTTTTTTCTTGCAGATATTCTGACCGAAAATCTTTCGCATAATCATGGCTCTTTTCACATAGTCTGTAAAAGCAGTGAAATGACAGCCGCACAGTTGGACGCTGAAACGGTGCGGTTTTTGTGGGAGGGTAAAAATGAATGAAAGATACCAGGAGGTTTTAGCGCAATATGAAATGGAAGTCCTATCTGTAAGAAAAGGCCGGGGTTCCTGGATCTGCGAAACAGATAAGGGTTTGAAACTTCTGCGGGAATACAGGGGGACTGTACGCAGACTGGAATTTGAAGATCAGGTGTTAGAAAGCATTGATATCAGAGGAAGCCTGCGTGTAGACCGGTATGTGCGGAATCAGGAAGGTGCCCTTTTAAGCAAAGCAGGAGACGGGACTAATTACATTATGAAAGAATGCTTTCCTGACAGAGAATGCAATATAAGGGATAATTATGAGATCCGTCTGGGGATATCCCGTCTTGCCATGCTTCATGGGCAGCTGCGCCAGATCCAGCCAAGAGAAGAATGGAATATGGGTTCTATCTTTATAGAAAGCCTGGAAAAAGAGCAGGAGCGCCATGTAAAGGAAATGAAGCGGGCCAGAAATTTTATCCGGGGCAAACGGGGAAAGACGGAATTTGAACTGTGCGTTATGGACAGCTTTGACTATTTTTTTGAACAGGCCAAAGAAGCACTGAACCAGATGAAGGGATTGTTCCCGGAAAATGGGGCTCCAGAACAGCTGGCTGCTGCAGAACTTTCTGTTGAAAATGCCGCTGAAAATATGGAAAATCCTGTTGAAAACATGAAAAATTCTGCCAGGAAGCAGGGGGACAGACTGGGCTATCTCTGCCACGGTGACCTGGACCAGCATCATGTATTAATGGGGAATGGCTATACAGCGATCATTGAATATAACCGCATGCATCTGGGAGTCCAGGCAGAAGATCTGTACCGCCTGATGCGAAAAGTAATGGAAAAACATGGATGGGACGGTGATCTGGGGATCACCATGCTGGATTCCTATGAACGGGTCCGTCCTATGGATAAGCAGGAGCGAAAATGTCTCTACTATATGTTTCTGTTTCCGGAAAAATACTGGAAACAGTTGAATTTCTATTATAATACAAACAAAGCCTGGATACCGGCTAAGAGCACCGACAAGCTGAAAAGCCTGAAGAGTCAGGAAAGTGCCAGAAGCCGGTTTTTGAGCAGGCTGGAAGCAGCATTGATGATTTAGAAGATCGTGTACAGGAGGCGCCCTGAGATTTCAAGGCGCTTTCAATATTGTTTGAATTGTTTGAACTTCTAAAAATAAAAAAACATTAAAAAAATAAAAAAAGTTGTTGACAAACGGTTTGAGATTTGCTAATATAATCTTCGCGCTTGAGAGAGCGGCAGATGTTTCGAAAGAAACAAAAAAATAAATTAAAAAAGTTGTTGACAAACGAAAGACAACCGGTTATAATAAATAACCGTTGCAGCAAATAAGTCTGACAACAAAATGAGAACCTTGATAATTGAAGATTAAACAGTATGTAAAACCCTGAAAATTCAGAAAA
>OLVP01000864.1_pt1 | contig 22314 bp, 20 predicted proteins | sample 1673281 | NCBI WGS metagenome assembly OLVP01 (sample SAMEA3178940, study PRJEB25190) | human gut metagenome | biome: human gut; feature: human-associated habitat; material: faeces | place: Austria | collected 2013
CCCCATCCACCTCCGGGATAGATGAGAGATCCGGAATCATCTTCGCTACTGTGTAGATTGGAAGTGCCCCCGCATATAAAACATCGATTCCACGCTCCGCGAGCGGTTTATGTCTGCTGCCAAGTTCCACCCCGGCATGTGGCAGAAAATCCGTATACCGGATATTTTTGAAATATCTGCGGATATACCGGACATGGTTGCGGTCCGTGCACAGCACAACAGATGTTGCCGGAGCATTCTGCAGTGGTTTCTCATAGTGAAACGGATGATCCATCAGAATATTGATGTAAGGAATTTCATAAGTTTCCCAGAGGTTTGGCTCTTTTTCCGTAGAACCTGCTCTTTTTGATCCTCCTGTGCCTTGAAAAATGTCCTGCTTCAAAAGCATCCCTGTTCCGGTCATGCCTGCCGGAAGTGACAGATTATATCCCAGGTTATTAAACGTCACACAGAAAAACCTCTGATCTTTTTTTGCACCATCTCCGATACATTCGATCAGCGCCTGCTTGCTCACCTCTTCGAGACGGGCATCATAGGTAAAGGAAGCATATCCCATGGATTCAAAGGCATTTTTCAGTTCCTGGGTGAATAAGTCGAGGGTGTCGTAGACACCGGTGATGTAAATGATGGTTGTCTGCATGATGGTCTCCTGTACTTTTTATAGATTTATTTTTTCTATACTGCAGCTATGCCTTTTATAATCATCCTTTGTGGAATCTGTGCTGTCGTAATTGATTCCAGCAAGAATCACTTGTCCATGATAATCTTTCAGGCTCTGCATGTACTGCTTCTTTTTTATCTGTGCAATCGCTGCATCTGAGGATTTATCCCATTTTAATTCCACCACGATCGCCGGCACATCTCTAAACTTTCTCGGAATAAACACGATATCTGCAAATCCCTTTCCCCCGGCGAGTTCCCGATACATCACATAATCTTTTCTTGCAGCATAATATGCCAGCGAAAGCACACATGACATAGAGTTTTCATCATTATACTTTAAAATGGATATATTTTCCTGATGCACCTGCTCGATCATTTCCGCAACATATTCTTCTTTTCCATCTATAGTTGCCTGAAGCAGTGTTTCAGAATTACGAATCGCATCCATGACCGGTTCCCATCCGCCATCCTCTATGCAGTTAATAAACTCTTTCTGCACCTCCTGGTTTGGAATAGAAACAGTCTTGTTCTCAAAATCGTAGGTCAGGTACCCCAAATGCACTAAAAGTGTAAATACATCATCTACGCTCGCAAATGTGGACATATCGTTCTGAAACTTATCCGGATTAATCCTTATACAGCTGCCTGATATAAGCTGTGTGACTAATGCCTTCAAGTGATACATGTCCATCTGGATATATTTTTTTAGTGCCTCATAGGTTTCCGTCTTCGTCCAATAACTGTCAAAATCATGTCCCAGCAATGACATGACTACTGATCTTGGATTATAGATCTGAACGCCCTTTAAATCATATCCATCGTACCACTGTTTCATTCTGTCATAAGGCATACCATATGACACACACAGACTTTGAACTTCCTCTTCCGTAAACCCGGTAAATTCAGCGAGTTCCCTTTGATTGGTCATGGAATATTCATCAAACATATTGAGAGCTGAATGCTCGCCATACTTTTTAATCGGCAGTATTCCCGTCATATAAGCCAACGCAATATATGGCTTATCTTTCATCCACAGGCACAAGAAATCCAGATATTTTTTCTGTGCTTCATCATCCCCCGGATACTTTCGAAATATGCAATCCCACTCGTCGATAATGATGATAAATTTCTGTTTTTTCTGACTATAGATGTTCTCTAATACATCAATAAGATCTTCCCGGTCAAAACAGTCTACATCTCCGTATTCCCGCCTGATATCCCACAAAAGCCTCTTTTGCAGGTAATCGATCATTCCGTCCACTGTCTGTGCACGGTTAAGAAAGTCAAGCATATTGACATGAAGGACATTATATTTATTCAGATTTGCCTCAAAACTTTCATCCTGTGCAATCTTATAATCCGCAAACATGTTTTTCGAATCACATCCCTTGCTATAATAAGCTACAAGCATATTTGCAGTCATAGATTTTCCAAAACGGCGAGGTCTGCTTACGCATATATTCTGATGTTCGGTATTCAGATTCTGATTCATTTCAGAAATCAGCATGGTTTTATCCACATATATCTTAGAATTAAGTGCTTTCTGAAATTCTTCATTTCCCGGATTTAAATATATTCCCATTCTAATCTCCATTCTGCATTTGAAAAATTATATTTTTCACTCTGTTTCTCCAATAAGCTGACTATAACAAATTTAACTGTTTATCAATTTTAAACGTTTTTTTGCCGGCTCATAATTACCGCACTTCTGATAATAATACTTTGCCTCACTGATTTTCTCCAGGCATTCATAAATAACTCCAACATTATAATAAGCTGCATAGGAATTTACTCCCGCCATCCTGCAGTCCCGGTGTTTGACCGCTTTCAAAAATTCTCCAACTGCTGCATCAAACATAGCGTTGTTCATATAAATGAGTCCCATCAGGAACTGAAAATCCGCACTATTTCCAAATTCTTCATAAATATTTTCAAAGAAAAGTGCTTCCCCGGCGCGTCCGCTGTTGATCAGGGCATAGCCGTAGGTTTCCACCATATCGATGACATATTCTAACTTTGGTTCAAGGTCATAACTGAGCCCATGGGCGAACCAGAAGCATGCCTCGTTATAATCTTCTGCCATGTAATAGCTTTTTCCAAGCTGATACAATAGATACGGGATCTGCTGCTCTTTTTTTGCATCCGTAATTTTAGATTTCTGCTCTGCATCCGTATCCTGCTTTGCGATATTCTGATCTAACTGCGTGGCATGTGCTTCGGCATCCCATCCTGAATTCTTTAATTCCTGCTCTAACAGTCTTATGTTGCGCAGCGCTTTTGCCTTTTTTTCTTTCTTCGGAAGATCATAACCCGTATGGCCGATGACGACCGGTGCTTCGTATGTACGATATTCCTTTTCGTCACAGGCAGTTACCTGCTCATGGATTCTTCCCGTGTAATGAAAACTTTCTTTTGCAAAAATGCGGTTGATCCACTCTTTATTTTCCTGCTTTCCATCTTTTCCGGAAATAATATTGATTCTCCGGATCCTGCCAACCTCACCTGGATGTTCGGCAATCATTTTCTCTAACTGTACCCGATCAATCTGCTGTAAATATTCATCGCTGTCAATGACCATCACATACGGATGTGCTGCTTTTGAAACCGCAAAATTCTTTGCTGCCGAAAAATCATCGCACCATGGGAAATCATAGATATTTTCCGTATATTCTGCGGCGATTTTTTTTGTCTGATCTGTCGATCCGGTGTCCGCTACGATCAGCTCAAATCCGGTTTTCTGGAATGATTTGAGGCAGCGCGCTATATTGTGTTCTTCGTTTTTGGTGATGATGCAGACTGATAACATGTGGTTGTTCTCCTGTGTGCCGATCGCTATATTGGTGGGCATATTCACTCCTCCCTGTCTGTCCCAATCAAAACTTTTTTGCCTTCAAATGCAAATCCATAATGATATATCTGTTCCTTTCTGATTCCTTTATCAAGCAGGTCTGCATCGTATTTTTTCTCACAGATCTGCTTTAAGGCAGACAGAACTGTCTCTTGAATACTTTTTTCCTTTCGTGGATTTCGAACTTTGAATTCTAAAATAACTGCTTTGCATTCCTTTGAATTTTTCGGTTCTAACATTACATCATATCTGCCAAACCCACTTTCACGGTTGGATTTAAGGTAATATCTATCCCGCAGGTCAACAAGCAGACCTAATATAAAACCATGGTAAAAACGCTCAGGCTCTGCCCCAGATGCCCTCTCTCCGGTGTCGAAATAACTAAATGTCTGTATAGCAATTCGATTCATGTATTCATTCATCGCATCCACATCACCAAGTAACATTGCCCTTACAAAATCATTGTAATCTGGTTGTACAGGAGCAAACCAGTCATGTACCATACCCTGAAACATTAACTTTACTTCCAGATTCGTCAACGCAAGCTGGTATTTCGGCATCTTCCCCTCCTCAATATCCTGATACGTTTCATAAGATAATACTTTCAAATATCCACTCGCCAGCAAAAGACTCCAAACTGCTTTTTCATTTCCATTTAATTGATTGTATACAATCTGCTCTTCAATTTCTGACCAGATGTATTCTCCGCACAATAATTTTTCAAATTTTTCCTTAATTGTACGGTTTCCTTCCTGAATCAATTTTCCTACCAGACTATTTGCACTTGTATTTGCCCAAAATGTTTTGTATAACTGTGTATCGAGATAATTTAAAATTGACCATGGATTATAAATATCTTTGTGTTCCCCAAAAATGAAACCATCGTACCATCTTTTTACCTCTTTTTTTTCTTTCTCAAGACCATACTGTTCCAATGCATCAAAGACTTCCTTCTCTGTAAAACCAAATACAGAAGCATATTCATTTGATGTAGTCGTAACTATCTTTAAGTTATTCAAATCTGAAAAAACGGATTCCTTACTTACTCTTGTGATTCCCGTCATAATTCCACGTTCCAGTGCCGGATTTGTCTTAAATGTCGAATTAAACAGGCTTCGGGTGAATGCGACAAGTTCATCCCAGTAACCATCCACAAATGCTTCCTGCATGGGTGTATCATATTCGTCTAACAAAATGATAACTTTTTTTCCATAATATCTATACAGGAAATCTGATAACTGATATAAAGAAGATGTCGCATCCGTCTCTTTTATATTTTCCTCCAACATACGCTCATAATATGCTCTGTCGGCATCTGTAAGCTTTTCACTGTCTTTAATATAACAAAACTTTATATATATGTTTCTTAACACCTCACACATCTTTTGTTTTGTTTTCTCATAATCTCTCTCTTTAATCCGCGCAAATGACAGACTGATGACAGGATAAGTTCCCTGCAGCTCACGGTATTTTTCTTCTTTCCAGATCGCCAGATGTTCAAACAAATCTGACCTGCCGGCATAGTCTATGGAAAAGAACTGCTCCACCATACTCATTGTAAGTGTCTTTCCAAAACGACGCGGACGGGTGATCAAAGTCGCACTGTCCCCGCAATCCCACCATTCTTTAATAAAAGGCGTTTTATCTATATAAAAATAGTTTCCCTGGATGATTGTGGAAAAATCCTGTATACCGATCGCTATATTTCCAGACATTGTAACCTCCCTGCTTTTCAGACTGATATTGTGCATTCCTTTTTGTTGTGATAAATTAATAATATACCATTTTTGTTTATTATACCATACGTAACCTTTTTACCAGGAGAATTTCGATCTATGAAAAAAGTAAGTGTCATCATCCCATGTTTTAATGCAACAAAATATCTTCCGAAATGCTTTATGTCACTTGTACAGCAGACAATCGGAATTGACCAGATCGAACTGATCTTTGTAGACGATGCATCCACAGATGAGGATGCTACCTGGAACATGCTGCAGGAATTTGAACGCGCCTATCCGGAAAGCATTATGATCTTAAAACTTGAGGAAAATATGCGCCAGGGCGGTGCAAGAAATGTTGCCCTGCAGTACGCAACGGGTGAATATATTGCATTTGTTGACGCAGATGATTTTGTTGCTGATAATTTTCTATTGGAAACTTATGAAAAAGTAAAAGAATCGGATGCTGATATCATCCAGTTTGAATATTTTTATTATACAGACCGTCTGGGTGCCGTGGACTCCGGTCGGAACATTACGCCGGAAGTGATTGAAATTTCTTCTGTCAGTGACCGAAAAAGATTTCTAATCTCAGAAAAAGTTACCTATGGCTGCTGGAATAAACTTTACCGCCACACTCTGCTGAATGAGGCTCATACAGCCTACGCAGAACATGTCATTTATGAGGAGCCACTTTTTGTATACCCGCTTTTATATTTTGCAAATAAAATCGTAATCTTAAACGATGCCTACTATTATTACAGACAAAATGATTCTGGAACCATGCGAAATGATATGAGACAGGAAGAAACCCTAAAAATGCATGCCGACGTCCAGCTTGCTGTCTGGAATTTCATGAAAAAAACTCCATTTTTCAAAGAATACTATGATGAAATCAAACTATATTTTCTCCATACCTATCTGTATGAGACACTGTATTTTGCAAAACTCCGGGATTTTAAACCCTCCTATGCTTTCTACAAAGAATTAGAAAAAACCGTTCTTGCGGAGGTGCCGGATTATGCGCAGTCCATTTACAGCGCTCTGATTCCAAAGCAGATGGAGCTGTATCGGATGATCGGGGAAGGGATGACGGAGGTGAAGTTTAAGGAGTATTGGGAGCAGCTGTGAGGCACTCCCTATTATAAAAAAAGCATACCAGATCATCTAACATCTGATATGCCCATCTTTTTTTGTCTGTCTCTTCTTTGTGAAGCCTTATGAAACCTAAAAATAACTCTCACGTACTCATAAAAGCCAGTTGTTCGTTAATCCTGGATGCAACGGATAAAGAAAAACTATCAAAGCAAGATTTATATCAAGCAGTTCACCATGAATTAGTGGCGAGTGCCTTAGCTGTTAAAATTGGACATGAAATCAATCCTGATTTCCAAATTGGATGCATGGTTTTAAGTATGCCAACGTATCCATTAACACCAAATCCAGATGATGTCATTGCTGTCATGAAAGCTGAACATATGAATTATTTCTTCTCAGATGTGCATGTACGTGGAGTCTACCCAGGATACATGAAACGTTATTTCCGTGATAACCATATTGAAATTCAATTCGCTGAGGGGGATGAGGAAATCTTAAAACATACGGTAGATTTCATCTCATTCAGCTATTACATGAGTAGTTGTGAAACAGCTGATCCAGTTCAGAAAGTGAAAGGTCAAGGAAATATCATGGGTGGGGTACCAAATCCAACATTAAAAGCTTCTGAATGGGGGTGGCAAATCGATCCTCAAGGATTACGTTATGTTTTAAATCAATTCTGGGATCGTTATCAAAAACCATTATTCATCGTTGAAAATGGATTAGGTGCTGTTGATGAATTAGTTGAAGATGAAGATGGAAACAAAACAGTTATCGATGACTATCGTATTAATTACTTAAATGACCACTTAGTACAAGTTTGGGAAGCAATTGAAGATGGGGTTGAAGTCATGGGATACACCTCTTGGGGATGTATTGACTTAGTTAGTGCTTCAACAGCTGAACTTAAAAAACGTTACGGATACATTTATGTCGATCGTCATGATGATGGAAGTGGAACATTAGAACGTTATAAAAAGAAATCATTCTACTGGTATAAAGAAGTCATTGCTACAAATGGTGAAAGTTTAAAATAATGAAAAAAATTCCTCTATCTTCTAGAGGGATTTTTTTCATTCTATCTCATTAGTAATTAGTGTATAATAATAGTAAAGAAAAGAGGTGTTCGTATTGGAATGGTTTGAAAAATTTATGGAAGATCGAACAGGCGTTGATCATTTATCATTGGCTTTACTGATCGTTTCAATTCTTCTCTTTTTGGTTGGAAAGTTATTTGGATGGGCATTCTTTGCTTGGCTCGCTTTAGTTCCACTTGTTCTTTGTTACTATCGAGCACTATCTAAAAATAAACTAAAGCGTCATCAAGAAAATATTTTATTCTTAAAATACTGGTATCCTATTCAATCTAAATGGATCAACCAATATCGTGCATTCAAAGCAAAGCGTCAATATAAATATTTCAAATGTAAAGAATGTGGACAACAATTACGCGTTCCTCGTAAAAAAGGAAAAATTGAAATTACATGTCCAAAATGCCGTCATACGTTTATTAAGAAAACTTAAAGGACCTGGATTTTCCAAGTCCTTTTTTCATTATTAATGATTTATGGTTTTAAAATGACTTTAATACAGTCATCTTGTTTTTTATCAAAAATTTCATAAGCATGAGATCCTTGATCAAGAGATAATTGATGCGTAATAATATCAGTAGCATCAAATTTTCCCTCCTGAATAAGTTTCATAATCGGTTTAGTATAGGCTTGTGCTGGACATTGTCCCATTTTTAAGGTGATATTACGGGAGAAAAAGTCTCCAAGTGGAAATGAATTATAACGAGTACCGTACACACCAAGTAAAACAACTGTTCCACATTTTCGAACACACTGTGCTGCCAATTCAATAGCCGATTTTGAACCTCCTTGTAGCTTAAGTGCCGTTTCTATTTTTTCAAAGGTTGACATTTTACCATCCAGACCAACACAGTCAATCACAACGTCAGCTCCACCATGAGTGATTTCTTTAATATAATCTCCTGTTGAATCATGTTCTTCAAAATTAACAATTTCTACACCATAATGTCTTTTGGCATGTTGTAATCGATAGCCGACGCGATCAATGGCAATTACTCTTTTTGCTCCTTTAAAGATAGCCCATTTAATGGTTAATAAACCAACAGGTCCACAACCTAAAACAACAACTGTATCATTAGGTTTAACTCCCCCAATATCAACTCCCCAATAAGAGGTTGGTAAAATATCCGTTGTAAATAAAACTTGTTCATCAGTTAATTCCTCTGGTACTAAGACAGGTCCAACATTAGCATATGGCACTCGTAAGTATTCTGCTTGTCCACCTGGGTAATTACCGAAGGTTTTACTATATCCAAACAATCCTCCAACTTCACCATAATCATTTGAATCATCGCATTGACTGTATAATTCATGCTCACAAAACCAACAATGGCCACATGAAACAGGAAACGGAACGACAACACGGTCACCTTTTTTTAAGTGGTGAACATCTTTCCCAACCTCTTCAATAATCCCCATGGTTTCGTGACCAAGGACAGAACCTTTTTCAAGATTTGGAACTAAGCCGTGAACTAAATGTAAATCCGATCCACAAATAGCAGTAGAAGTTACTTTAATAATAATGTCATCATTCAGTTCAATCTTAGGATCTTCAACATGATTGACCTTAACTTTTTGTATCCCATCATAAATAATCGCCTTCATAACATTCCTCCTAAAAAGTGTAATATTTTTATTATGGGATTTAGTATCATTGACTATGTGTGAAAATCAAATATTATAAGAATGTCTATCTTTATAACGCGAGGGATGTATACATATTAATGACAATGTTTATCTTAAATCATTAAGAATGGTAAAGGATATTTAAGTTTAAATAGAATATATGAGTAATTGCACATATATTCATCCCTGTTGATAACTATTATCATTTGTATGAAACTATGCTACAATAGACATAACATAAGTAAGAGTACTTTTTTAGGAGGAGTTTTTTTATGAGAAAGTTTAAAGGATTAGTCTTTGTTTTAATGAGTTTTGTTGTCTTGTTGGTTGGATGTGATACTGATTCACAAACGGGTACGGTATCAGATAAATTACAAATTGTCACAACATTATTTCCACAATATGATTTTGCACGTGTCATTGGTGGGGATAAGGTAGATGTGACATTATTATTACCAGCCGGAATGGAGTCACATTCATACGAGCCGACACCAGCTGATATTATTAAGATTAATAAAGCAGATTTATTTATTTATACGGGAGAATCAATGGAGCAATGGGCTCATAGTATTATTGAGAGTGTTGATAGTAACGAAGTTTATGTTTTAGATGTTTCAAAAAATGTTCCATTATTAGCTCCAAATAGTACAGTTGAAGATAATCACGACCATGAAGATGAAAATCATGACCATGATGCAGATACTGATCACAATCATGAAGATGAAAATCATGACCATGATGCAGATACTGATCACGACCATGAAGATGAAAATCATAACCATGATGCAGAAGTAGAAGCGGGACATGATCATTCTGAAGGGGATGGGCATAATCATACTTATGATCCACACATTTGGACAAGTCCAAAAAACGCGATGATTATGGTGAATAATATTTTGGAGGCCTTATGTGAAGTTGATCCAGAGAATGCAGACTACTATAAAGACAATGCTAATGCTTATTTAGCTGAATTAGAAGAGTTAGATCACGAACTTAAAGATGTGGTGGCGAATGCGAAGCGTGATACGATTTATCATGGTGGACGCTTTGCGATGCAGTATTTAACGAATCAATATGGAATTCATTATGTATCGGCGCCATTTGAAGCTGAACCGAGTGCTGCTTTAGTTGCACAAATGATTAAAGAGATTAAAGAACAAAATATTCCCGTTATTTATTATGAAGAATTAGTAGACCCAAAAATTTCGCAAATGATTAGTGACGAAACGGGAGCAAAAATGTTATTATTACATTCATGCCACAATGTTTCTAAAGAAGATTTTAATAATGGTGTCACTTATTTATCATTAATGAAACAGAATGTGGAAAATTTAAAAGTAGGATTGGATTAATATGGCGATTTTATCTTGTAAAGATTTAAATGTTCAATACGATAATCAAGTAGCATTAAAAGATGTTAATTTTGAATTAGAAGATGGCGATTATTTATGTATCATTGGGGATAATGGTTCTGGGAAAAGTACATTAATGAAGTCAATTCTTGGATTAGTAACGCCAAAGTCAGGTAATATTCAATACGGATCTCACTTAAAAAGTCATGATATTGGTTATCTGCCACAACAAACAGTGGTTCAGCGAGATTTCCCAGCTTCTGTGTATGAAGTGGTATTATCAGGATGCTTAAATAAACGAGGGTGGCGCCCGTTTTATTCTGCCGAAGAAAAAAAACGTGCCCTTGAAAATCTTAAAAAATTGAAAATTGAACATTTGAAAAAGAAATGTTATCGTGATTTATCGGGTGGACAGCAGCAACGTGTTTTAATTGCACGCGCACTATGTGCGTCAGAGAAAATTTTATTGTTAGATGAACCGGTCACAGGTTTAGATCCAGTGACGACTGCTAACCTTTATCAAATCATTGAAGAGTTAAATAAAGAATATGGTATGAGTATTATTATGGTAACGCATGATATGAATAGTGGTTTAGAACATGCAACGAAGATCTTGAGATTGAATAAAGAAGTTGTATTTTATGGAACGCCAGAGGAGTATTTATGCTTTACGAATTCGTGCCATCATATGGGAGAGGTAAAGCATGTTTAGTATTTGGCAAGAGATGTTTTCGTATAGTTTTATGGTGCGTGCGATTGTGGTTGGAAGTGCGGTATCACTATGTGCAGCTTTACTGGGCGTAAGCTTAGTATTGAAGCGTTATTCGATGATTGGAGATGGATTATCTCACGTCGGATTCGGGGCACTATCAATTGCAATGGCCATGAACTTAGCACCGTTAAAAATTGCAGTACCAGTTGTTGTCATTGCAGCATTTTTCTTATTGCGAATTTCACAAAATAGTAAGATTAAAGGTGATGCTGCGATTGGATTAATTTCAAGTACTTCGATTGCGATTGGGGTAACGGTGACGTCACTAACGAGTGGATTAAATGCAGATATTAATAGCTACATGTTTGGTAGTGTTTTAGCAATGACACAAAGTGATGTGAAAATTAGTATTGTGTTATCAGTTCTTGTATATATTTTGTTTATTATTTTTTATGATCGTATTTTTGCGACCACATTTGATGAGAATTTTGCAAAGGCCACAGGTGTAAAAGTTGAACTGTATAATATGTTAATCGCATTCTTAACTGCAATTACGATTGTTCTTGGGATGCGTATTATGGGAACGATGTTAATTTCAAGCTTAATTATTTTCCCAGCTTTAACCTCTATGCGAGTGTTTAATAGTTTTAAGAGTGTCATTATTTCATCAGGAATTATTTCGGTTGCTTGTTTCTTTATAGGGATGACCGTTTCATTCTTATATTCAACGCCTGCTGGGGCTAGTGTCGTATTAGTGAATGCAGTTGCTTTTCTTATTTTTAGTGTGATTGGTATGGTAACAAAGCGCATATAATTAATGGGGTGTTTCATTTGAAACTCCCTTTTTTATAAGGAGGAGGATGCATGTTAGACGGATTAATGAGTGATTATCCATTTTTAAAGATGTTAGATGAAGAGGCATTAGCAATTATTGAATGGAATTTAGTACAAAAAAGGTTCAAGCAGGGGAATTATTAATTAATGGTGAGGAAGCATGCTGGGGATTTTCATTTATTAAAAGTGGCGTATTACGTGTGTATCGCTTAAATGATGAAGGACGTGAAGTAACATTATATCGTTTAAGAAAAGGTGATAGTTGTTTTATGACCGTGATTTGTGCATTAGCACAAAGTAATACACACGCTTATGTCCGTGTAGAAGAAGATAGTGAGCTTGTTATTTTACCGATTTTGTTATTTGAAAAGTATTTAATGAATCATCCCGTGTATTTACAGTTTGTCTTCAAGAATTTATATGAGAAGTTTTTAAGTGTGATACAAGTGGTTGAAAATGTGACGTTTAATAGTATTGAGCAGCGTGTGATTGATTATTTACAAGAGCATAGTCGTGGTGGATTGTTATATCGCACCCATGAACAAATTGCCTTTGATATTGGTTCAACCCGTGAAGTGGTTAGTCGTACACTTAAATCGCTTGAGCGAAAAGGAAAGGTTAAGTTAGAGCGTGGAAAAATTTTAATCAAAAAATAGATTGCATTAACCATTGTGTGACTTTGTCACGGAATGGTTTTTTTATTTTATATATACTAGTACTATAAGTTACAAAAAAAGAGTGAATGAATCATGAAGTTACCAAATTGGATGAAGAGTGCAATTCTTTTATCGTTATCATTTTTTATAGCAGTTTGGTTAGTGAAGCCAGTTGGCGTTTCAACGCAATTTAGTGTATTAAGTGGGATTATTCATACCGCAATTGATAAAGATGCTTTAGAAGAGAATGCATATTATCAAAAAGATGATGGGAAGATTGCTGAAGAAATTGAACATCCTTGGAATTACAATTTTGTATTTGTGTTAGCCATTCCGGTTGGTGGGATGATTGGCTATGCTTTAGATTCTAAGCGCCGTGAATCACGTCGTGAGAATACAACTTGTTCTATTAAATCATCAGTATGGCGTACGTATGTGTTACCGTTTATTGGAGGAATTCTATTGTTATTTGGAGCACGTATGGCAGGTGGATGTACAAGTGGTCATATGATGAGTGGAATGATGCAAAGTAGTGTGAGCGGCTATGTGTTTGCGGCGTCGGTTTTCATAGTTGCGATTCCAACCGCTTTAATTATAACTAAGATTCGTTCAAGAAAGGTGGGAATGTAAATGATGATTGTATTAGCTATTTTATTAGGTGGATTTTTTGGATTTGCCCTTTATAAAGTAGGAGCTGCTAATATGGATAATTTATTATCGATGTTAAGTTTACGTAATTTAACGTTAATGAAAATTATTTTATTTGCGATTGGATTAGCGAGTGTCTTAGTTGCGTTATTTTATGCGATTGGATTGTTTGATCCCGCGCATTTAAGTGTAAAAGCAACACACTTAGGTGTTGTTATCGGTGGATTAATTTTTGGTTTAGGATTTGGAGGGGTTGGTGCCTTTTTATTTTCAATGAGCTATGGATGGTTAGCTGATAAAGGATTTTTTGATGTGCTTAATTTAGGTAAATTAACACTATTTCATGTGTCAGACAAATATCCATCAGTGTTTAAAATGGGATATGGAGGACTAGCTATTGTTGGCGTAATTTTCATTACAGTTGCAATTATTTTACCGATCAAGGGATTAAAAAAATAATTGAATAAACATTAAAAGATAAACATAAGATAATATTGTTTTTCTTTGTCTTAAATGCTTTAAATAACATAAAAACCAAAAAAGTAAAGTAGTAAATGTTTTCGAAAATAATGAAAATAATGCTCAAAATTTACATGAATACTTTGCTTGAATCTTACGTTTTTTTTTAGTAAGATGGTTATATTAAATCTTCATCTTTTGTCGTTTTTCGCTAAAATGAGACGTTCAAAAGATGGAGATTTTTATGTGTAAAGGGGTGTTTACTGTGCGAGAAGTGATTAAACGTGATGGAACTCATGTAGCCTTTGATGAGTCTAAGATTTATCAGGCCATATTGAAAGCAATGAAATATGGAAGTGGAGTAATTGATAAGGAAATCGCAAAGAAGATTGCCCATGAGATCAATTTAACATTTGAACATTTACAAACAACGCCAACCATTTTTCAAATTGAAACGTATGTGTATTTAAAGTTAATTGAGAATGGTCATGAGTTGACAGCGAAAGCCTATGAAGGATATCGTGCGATTCAACTGTTTAAGCGTGAAACGAATACAACAGATGATAGTATTTTAAGTTTAATTGATTTAAGTAATGAAGAGGTCATGAATGAGAACTCGAATAAGAACCCAATGATGGCTTCTACTCAGCGTGATTTAATCGCGGGAGAAGTGTCAAAGGATATTACACGACGTAAGAAGTTGCCGGCACGTATCGTGCAGGCTCATGATGAGGGAGTCTTACACTTTCATGATATGGATTGTGTGAAACGTTTTCAAGAAACTCAAGTAGCCTAACTACTTGATGGGATTTGAAGGAGTAAATAAATTACTCTAACTACATTACTGATAACTCAAATGAGAGCGCCAATAAAGCTCGAAGGGGTACACTGAGACCTCCCGCATGCACTCTTAGCTAACAAATGAGAGTGTGTGAAGCCGGGTAAAGACGAGTGAAACCTACCCTAACACGTAATGGTGAGGAAAAATAAGTCAGAGGTGACTATGTAGGCATAGCACGGGTGGCGATTGACATGGTGAGAATGACATAAAATATGAACATAATATTTAGTCTGACGAACTTCCGAATGTACTGTCCTTAATGTCGGGTATATCGAAAGGTATACATACTCTTTGTGAAAGCAATGGGTAGTAAGTGTGGATTAGTAGTTCTTAGTCTTGGCGAAACTCCATATACCCTTATGGCGGGTATCAAGCTTGCAGGGCAATAGGAAGCACCTAAATCAATCATTAAGCTAAGTAATGTGGAACGTTTGAAGCTTCTTACATCTATATAGCCTTTGTTAGAGGTGATGGTGAGATATAAGACTCCGGTTGAAATTCTCTTTGAAGAAGTGGCAGTAGGGGTGTAGTAGCGACGAAACTATGATAATAAGTAGTGGAGCGAAGGCCCCAAGTCAATAAGATAAGCAAAATATAGCAGAATTGAGTCATAAATCAGTTACGAAAAAGAGGGGTGGAACCAAAATGAAGCCCGAATATGCTCAAACAACGAGGATACAGTTCTTTAAATCGGCTGATTACTATGGCATGTCAGAGGTATACGAAGATTTATACCATAAAAGCACGAATAACATTAATGTTAAGAACTTAATTCCAATAATCAAAGATAAACGCAATATGCTAATAGCTATAAGATGTATCAAAGCCAATAAAGGTGCTGATACTGCTGGTATCGATGGAATTACTTTCTCCCAAATGCTTAAATCTAATTCAATAGATGAACTACATCATAAAGTATGTGAACTTATTGATGACTACAAGAGTTCGGGGGTAAGAAGGGTATACATTCCCAAGAGTAATGGTAAACTTCGTCCCTTAGGAATTCCTAATGCAATTGACAAGTTAGTCCAACAAATGATTAAACAAGTCTTAGAGCCTTACTGTGAAGGAAAGTTCTATAAACATAGTTATGGGTTTAGACCTACCAGAGGCGTAGGGGAAGCCATCGCAAGGTGTCACCACTTAGTTGTGAATGCTCGATGCACGTACTGTGTTGACATAGACATCAAAGGTTTCTTTGATAATGTGCATCATAATAGACTAATCAAACAAATGTGGAACTTAGGTATCAGAGATAAACAAGTACTTATGTTAGTCAAGAAGATAATAAAATCCCCTGTAGATGGAGTTATTCCAACAAAAGGGACACCTCAAGGTGGAGTTCTATCGCCTTTACTAAGCAACATTGTTCTGAATGAATTAGACCATTGGGTAGCTAAACAATGGGAAGATTTTCAATCTCACTGCTACAGTAATAAGACGAAAGATGAGTTCTACAAAGAACTACAGTATAAGAACAAAAGTCCTAATCCGAATTACATCCCAGGTAAGAAGACCAAAGGAAACTCAAAGTACATTCGAAAATGGAAAACCTTGAAAACAGGATTTATTGTTCGATATGCAGATGATTTTAAAATTTTCACATCAAATTATAAAGAAGCAATCAAATGGTTTCATGGTGTTAAACAGTTTATTGAGAAGAGGCTTCACTTAGAAATAAGTGAAACCAAATCAAAAATCATAAATCTTAGGAAAATGAAAAGTAAATTCCTTGGATTTGAACTTAAGGCAATAGATACCAAACAGAAGTACAAGAAAAGACGTACTAATGTTAAAAATAAAGGAAATAAAAGTCGATGTATCCTGCAAGTAAGAGTAAGCAGAGATAAATTGAATGAAATGGTAGGGAAGTACAGAACACTACTGAACAGTCTGCTCAAACAAGGGGCGAATAAGCCTCAGATAATGAAGCGGATTAACACGACAATCATGGGATGGCAAAATTATTGCCAACTCAGCACTTATCCATCAAAAGACATGGGTGAAGTCCATTATAGAATTTTTGGTAAACTCAAGAGATTAGCAACCTACCATGGGAAACTTAAAAAGATTTCACTTAAGGAAGCTAAGAAACGTAGTGAACTAATCAATAGGAAATATTCTGAATATAATGGAAAGACATTCATATCTGTCGAGGGTATTGTTTTATGTCCAATCTGGGCAATTAAACAGAAGAGACTGGCTCAAAGAAATCCTAATATTAGTCCATACATAAGGGATGATTTAGTCAACTACTGGTATAAGGAACTAAAATGGGATAACTCTGCCGGCAGAAGATTAATTGAAAACTATTGTAACTCCCAATGGGTGAACTCTTTAGTTTCAGTTCATGCCTTGAGTCTCTACACAAGTCAGTATGGTAATTGCCCTGTAACAAATTTACCACTTTCAGAAGGTTTTGAGATACATCACAAAGTAGCAAAGAAAGATGGTGGTGAAGACCATTATCAAAATTTAGTTCTTATAAATCCTTTAGCACATAAACTATTGCATGCAAAAACTGATGAAACAATCATGAAATATATAGAAACAGATAAGTTTTTCATACCAAGAAAAATTTTAGCTAGATTAAAAAGTATCTAAGTGCTAAAAGAGATATACAACAAAGTGTGCGTTAAAACTATGAATTACATTTCTGTTTGTATATATATTGGTTTAATTAAAAACTTTGGTGGAAAGATTAATAAATCGTATACTAATGAACTTCGTAAAAAGTTACATTTAAATCAAATTAGGATTACTGCTATGACCCAATAAATCTTATTGATGGAACGCCGTATGAGTACGAAAGTCTCACGTACGGTGTGGAGGAGGGGAAAAGGTAGAGATAACTTCAAAGCCTTACCTATTCCTATATTTCATGCAATCAATCTTCAACTGCTGCTTGATTGACATTAAAGATATGCTAGATAACGGAACGGTTATTAATAAGCGAATGATTGAAAGTCCAAAAAGTTTTCAAGTGGCTTGTACGGTTATGACGCAAATTATCGCGCAGGTAGCTAGTAGTCAGTACGGAGGCCAGTCAATCGATATTAGACACCTTGGAAAATATTTAAGACGAAGCCGTGATAAGTATGTGGCGATGTTAGAAGGTGTTATTTCTTCAAAAGCTGAACTTTCACAAACAGTCGAAGCATTAATGGCTAAAGAATTAGCATCGGGTGTTCAAACGATTCAATACCAAATTAATACATTAATGACAACAAATGGTCAGAGTCCCTTCGTGACCCTATTTTTAAATTTAGATGAAACTGATGAATATGCCCAGGAGGTTGCTTTAATTATTGAGGAAATCTTGAAGCAGCGTATTCAAGGGATTAAGAATGAAAAAGGAATTTATACAACACCAACATTCCCTAAGTTAGTTTATGTCCTTCATGAACATAACTGCCTAGAAGGTGGGAAGTATGATTACATTACGGAGTTAGCGGTTGAGTGTAGTTCGAAACGTTTATATCCAGATTATATTTCTGCTAAAGAGATGAGAAAGATTTACGAAGGAAATGTGTTTAGCCCAATGGGTCAAGGAACGGCTCATGTAAAACCTTGTGAACTGTTATGTGCGTAACAGGTGTGCATTCTACATTTTTAATGGAACAGTAGGAAATGACTGTTTAAGGATGTGCTAACTGGGAAGCCTAAGTGTTTTTACATATGGTAATCCAGTGCTAAGCCATTCATTTTTGAATGGAAAGTCAATCGACTATCGAAAGCGTAGCTCTCTTTGAGGGTGAGTAAGTGAGTAGAGTACAGTGGGAGATGCACCCATTGGAAGTGCAAGGCGCGATGATGGATGTGGGAGTCCTGAGCGAAGATATAGTCAGAGTGGGTAACCAGTATAGAAATGTACACCTCACTTGTGTCGTAGTTTCTTATCTCCATGGAAAGATGAGAATGGAGAGTATAAGTTTGAAGGACGCTTTAATCAAGGGGTTGTGAGCTTAAACTTACCTCAGATTGGAATTGTTGCTGCTGGGGATGAGGACAAGTTCTGGAACTTACTTGATAACCGTTTAGATTTATGTTATGAGGCGTTAATGTGCCGTCACAATGCGTTAAAAGGAACGTTATCGGATGAGTCTCCAATTCATTGGCAGTACGGTGCCATTGCCCGTTTACCACAAGGTGCGGTCATTGATCCCCTGCTTATGGATGGATATTCGACTATTTCATTAGGATATATTGGATTATACGAAGTAACAAAACTGATGACAGGAGTGTCACACGTGCATCCTGATGGAGAAGCATTCGCTCTAAAAGTGATGAAACGTCTAGAGGAAGCGACAAAATTGTGGAAACAACAAACGGGAATTGGCTTTGGTTTATATGGAAGTCCAGCTGAATCTTTATGTTATCGTTTTGCGAAGATTGATTTACAGAAATTCGGTGAAATTAAGGACGTGACGGATAAAGGATATTATACGAATTCTTATCACGTTGATGTACGTGAGGAGATTGATGCATTCTCGAAATTACAGTTTGAATCTCAGTTCCAGCCAATTTCAACAGGAGGATGTATTTCATATATTGAAATCCCAAATATGTCGCATAACTTAGAAGCATTAAAGCAGTTAGTGAATTATATTTATCATAATATTCAATATGCTGAGTTTAATACGAAATCTGATTGTTGTCATGTTTGTCACTTTGAGGGTGAAATTATTATCAATGATGACTTAACATGGGAATGTCCAAACTGTCATAATAAAGATCAAACGAAGATGAATGTTATTCGCCGCACGTGCGGGTATTTAGGAGACAATTTCTGGAATAAAGGGAAAACAGCGGAAATTAAGAGTCGTGTACTTCATTTATAAGCTAAAAGGCTAGTATAAATTAGATATCTATTTGTATATAGCTGATGAAAGTGAGTATATTATGAGTAGGAGTTTCATTTCTACTGTAATGATGGCTTCTATTTGTGATACAGATAAGAAAACAGAGCCAATTTGGCTCTGTTTTCCTTAGCTTATCATTAGGTATGTAGGGAACAGATATGATAAACTTATAGTAGTTAAGAATAGGAAATGTGGTGATTTTGATGTATTATGCACAAATTCGAAAATTTGATACTGCTAATGGAACTGGTATTCGTTCAAGTTTATTTGTATCTGGATGTACGCATTGTTGTGAAGGTTGTTTTAATCAAGATTATAAACATTTCAGATATGGTCATCCGTGGACTAAAGATGTAGAGGATCAATTTATAAACCACCTGACGAATCCTAATGTACATGGCGTAACGATCCTTGGTGGCGAACCCATGGATCAAGTTCGAGATAATGATTTACTTAATTTAGTGCAGCGAATTAAGGAAGAGACGAAGCAAAATATTTGGATTTATTCAGGATATACGTTTGAAGAGATTATGGCACATCCAAAGACGCGTGCTATTTTAATGCATTGTGATGTATTAGTGGATGGTCCATTTGTTGAAAATTTAAAAAATTTAAAACTACGATTTAGAGGAAGCAGTAATCAGCGAATTATTGATATCCAAAAGTCGTTACAAGAAGGACAAGTATGTGTATTGGAAAATTATTAATAGAAGCAGATTTATATGAGAAGTAGCTCAATTCAAGAGTGAGAGTTTAGTGATTCTTATTCATATAAAACAAGGTAGGAGAAGGAGTTTATAGATGAATCAGTTGATTTATTTTGCGAAGGTAAAACCGGAAGCAATTATTCCATCAAAACGTGTTGAAGATGGAGCATTTGATATTTATGCTTGTTTTGAAGAGGATTACATGAAAGTTGAACCTCATGAGACGGTGTTAGTTCCGACAGGAATTGCATCAGCATTTTCAAGTGACTATGTCGCAATTATTAAAGAGCGTGGCTCAACAGGATCAAAAGGAATCGGCCAAAGATGTGGTGAATAAAATTTATATAACTAACACAGTATAATCTCATTATAACCATATAATGAAGTAGAAAAAATTTTGACTTATATGGTCAGATTATGTTAGCGTGTTTTAAGTTTTTAACTTAGACTTGCTTAATGTAATTGATTTTATTTATCAATTATTATATAGATTGATAGGAGATTATACATGCAGAACTATGAATTTAATCCAGATAAGAATGAATTTATTGCTAATTACCAAAAATTAAAATCTGGTAAAAATATGTCAGAATATTATGGGGTTAGTGTTCGAAAAATATATTCTTATGCTCAAAAGATAAATTATAGAAATACTTTAAAGAAAGATATTTCATGGAAACCACAAGATAAAGAGGAATTTATTAAATTGTATAATCAGTTAAAATCATCAACATTGATGGCAGAGCATTATAGAGTTAGTAAGAAAACGATTCTCAAATATGCTAAATCTATTGGGTTTAGGAATGAATATAGAAACTCTTTAACGAAAGAAGAAGTAAACTATGTTTTAGAAAGTTATCATTTAAAAAAGGCAATTACTATAAGTAAAGAGTTAGGAGTTTCTAAATCACTTATTACTAAAACATGGAGAATCAATAATTTAAGTGGAAAGACGTGTAGGAGATACTATATAAATGAGGATTATTTTTTCAATATAGACACAAAAGATAAAGCATATTTTCTAGGGATAATTGCTTCAGATGGATGTGTCTATTATCAACAAAATCCAAATAAGTTAAAGATGTTATCCTTTCAATTTAATATAAAAGATAGGGAAATAATTGACTCTTTTCTTTACTATACAGAAGCAGAGTATAAACCTATTATTAAGAATAAATATATATCTTTACAGATTAATAGTGATAAAATTGTAAATGATCTAGAGAAATATAATATAGTTCAGCGAAAAACATGGATATATGTACCTTATTTTATAGATAATCAACTCATGTGGCATTATTTACGTGGTTATTTTGATGGAGATGGTTCAATTTATCTTTGTGGAAAAGTGAATCCAAGTAATTGGATAATATCTATCTGTGGGAATGAATGTACAATGCATGCTTTTCAAAACTTTCTTAGAACTCATGGGATTGAAAGTCATGTAAGGTTAGATAATAGAAAAGAAAAGTATAAATATGATTTTTATAATTTGATTATTCGTAAAAATAGTGAGAAGATTAAATTTATACAAATGCTATATCATGATTCAGAAAATTTAAGGTTAAATAGGAAATATCTTAAATGTGTTGAATTTTTAAAGCTATATAATGAACGCCATCCTAATTAGAAATAGTTAGGTAATAAAGTGGGGTGTATCGGTGAAGTCCACCAATTTATTGGATAATACCGAGGGCTATAATACCTAATATAGTCTGTAACGCATAGGTAGTGAGCGTAAGTTAGGGATTGCAATAATCTACCCAAGAGCCTCCACCACCCTAACGTAAAGTCGAGGGTGAAAATGTATGCTGGACTTACACGATGGAAAAGTGTAAGAACTAACAAATAAAAAGTTGTTAGGTTAACAATTCGGTCATCGATTCAGGATATCGTGGTGAGTGGTTTATTGCTTTAACGAACCATAATATGAAGTCTTTAGTGATTGCAAAGGAGTCTGTTAAAGATCAGTTTGAAGGATGTATTGTGTATCCTTATGAAAAAGGAATTTGCCAGTGTATGATGGTAGAAGTTCCTAAGCTTCAGATTGAAGAAATGAGTTATGAAGACTTATTAAAAATTGAATCTGAGCGTGGAACAGGTGCGCTTGGTTCATCTGGTAAGTAAGAAGACAGCAAAAGCTGTCTTTTTTATTTGGCTCTTTGTCAACTGGTGTGGGTGAAGAAATTTTATACCTGT
>OLVP01000873.1_pt1 | contig 22208 bp, 14 predicted proteins | sample 1673281 | NCBI WGS metagenome assembly OLVP01 (sample SAMEA3178940, study PRJEB25190) | human gut metagenome | biome: human gut; feature: human-associated habitat; material: faeces | place: Austria | collected 2013
ACAAAATGATATCCGCTTAAAAGAGCTGTTTGAACGTCTGAAGGACGACGTAAATGAGGTGATTATTGCTACTAATTCCAGTGTGGAAGGTGAGGCAACAGCCATGTATATCAGCAAGGTTGTTAAGCCTTTGGGAATAAAGGTTACAAGAATTGCCAGCGGTGTTCCTGTAGGAGGAGATTTAGAATGTATTGATAATGTAACATTGCTCAGGGCATTACAGGGACGAGTTACGGTTTAGAAAATGTAAGCATGGATAAATATTAAAATAAGAGGAATTCAAATGGACAAAAATGAGCAGAAGCTGAAATTAGAGGAAATAAAAAGAGCACTGCATGACAGGGATTACGAAGAGGCAGGTAAAATAGCAGATGCTTTGGATATAAAGAAAATTAAAGATAACAATTTACTTAACATCGTGGCAAATGCATATGAATTAAACCATAATTATGAGAAGGCAAAAGAAGTGCTTCTTACAGCCTATGAAAACACAAATACCGGTCGTCATATAGCGTATAAGCTATGTCTTTTGTCAATAAAGACAAAAGATTTTACCGCAGCTAAGGATTATTACGAAGATTTTGTGGAAATGGCACCTAGGGATACATCAAGATTTGTGCTTAAATACAAAATGGCAAAGGCACAGGAAAAGCCTATTGAAGAGTTAATTGGCATACTGGAGGAGTATGTTAATATTGATATGGAGGAAAGATGGGCATATGAGTTAGCCAAACTGTATCACATAATCGGTGACAAGCAGAAATGTATTGACATATGTGATGAAATATGCCTTTGGTTTGCTGAGGGAAAATATGTATTTAAGGCAATGGATCTTAAGAAAATGTATAGCCCGCTAACCCCTGCACAGCAGGAAAAATATGATGAAAACAAGAAAAAAATAGCAATGGAAGCCGAAGCAGCTAAAAAGCATGCGGAGGAATTAAAGCCGTTAGATGTTAAAATGGATATTGTCCATGATATTCCTGAAATTAAGGTGGAACCACAAACTGCGGAGGAGGATATTCAGGCAGCAGTGGCAGACAGCGTGAAAGAGATTCTTGCAGACGAGAAGAAAGAACAGTCTAAGATGGCACAGAATAAGGAGACAGAGGACGAACTTTCGAAAACAAGAATTTTTGACAATACAGCTTCAGGTAATTTAGGAGAAACAAAGATTTTTCCTAAAATGAATGGCGATATGGAAGAAATTATATTAAAATCCGAAGAGGATGACTTAAATAATAAAACCATTGAAGAGTTAATGGAAGAGGCAGAAATAGCTGAACAGCCGGTAGATGAAGAAAAAATCGAGGAAGAGGTTTCAGAACTTGAAGAAGAGGATGAAACTGAAAAAGAGCCGGTAATGGAAGAAATAGTAACGGACTTAGAAGGTGAAAATGCAAAATCCCAAAGCAGGGAGGCTGATGAATCATCTTTGCAGTCAGAAGTTACAGAGGATAAGAAAGAACCGGAAGCAGAAAAAGATGAAGCATCGGAAATACAGGAAAAATCCCATTCGGAGGATTTGAAAGAAGAAACAGGGCCGGTACAGGAACAGAATGAAGCCGAAAATACCATTAGTGACATGAATGGAGTTGCGGATATATTAAGGAAACTTCAGGAAAGAGGCATATTAAAGGCGGATACTGTTAAGCAGGCTGTAAATATTATAGATGAGGCAACTTCTGCAAGAGAGGAGTTAGAGGAATCTCTAAAGGAAAAGGATGAATTGCTTCATTTTAACAGCGAAGATAATTTGCAGAAGGATGAACAGGTTGAAGAGAAGGTTATTGAGCCGGAAAATGAACCTGAGGCAGAGGTAAAACCACAGCCGGAAGTAGAAACCGAGCCTGAGGTAGAGATTGAAGCTGAACAGAAAGCAGAAATTGAGCCTGAGGCTAAAGCTGAACAGAAAGCACAATCTGAACCGGAAATTGAGTCGGAAACGGATGTAGAGCCTAAAGCCCAAAGGGAAGCACAGAATAATTTAGAACCGGAAGAAATAGAAGATGATATGGTAGCAGATCTTAAGATAGACAACTCAGGATTTGTTACCCAGGAACTTCCAACAGAAGATGAATTAAAATCTGCTGTCAGAGAAACTGAAAATCAAAAGTCAGAGGCACCAAAGGCTGAAAAGCCGGGCTTGAATTTAAAGGTTAAAAATGCTACCTCAGCAAGTATAGAAATTCTTTCAGGAGCAGGTATTGTAGAAGAAGGAAAATTAGAAATCAAGGTACCTGACATGGTAGAAGAGGAAAAGCCGGATGAAAATTTAAGCCAATCACCTGAAGTATCAGAAGAGCCGAAGGAAGAGGAAGAAGAAGTGACACCGGAGGTAACGGAAGAACCGGAAGATAAACAGGCAAAACCGGATGATACAAAGGAAGAAGTAAAAGAAGGAAATACTGACAAGGCTATAGTAAGGAAAAAGGCAAAGCCGATATATAATGAGGAGATTCTGCCTACTGATAAGACTAATGGAGATTCTGCAGAGGACGTAGAGCCTGAAATAGTTTTAACAGAGGAAGAACTGTCAGCCTTTAAAAACTATCTTAATGTGGAAGGATTTGACACCAATATAAGGGATGTTTTAAAGGATTTAATTATTAATTACAAGCCTAATGGAAATTCAGCAGAGGGCAATGTAGTTATTATGGGAAGTGAAAAGACGGGTAAAACCACACTTGCCATAGAAATTATTAAGCTTGTAAATAAAAAGCGTGGCAGAAGAAACAGAAAACTGGCAAAAATAGATGCTGTGGCACTTAACAGAAAAGGTTTTAGAACAGTGTTATCAAAGCTTCTTGGAAGTGATTTGATTATTGAAAATGCTGACAGGTTAGGACCTATGACATTAAGTGAAATAATAGATGTATCAGGTATGTTTACAGATGACATGATTATTATCTTAGAAGGCGAAACTGATGGAATGACAAAGATATTAAATGAATCCCAGAGGGCTGCAAGGGTATTTAATCATGTAGTTACCATAAGAGAATACGACATTAAGGAATGGGTAGAATATGGTAAACGCTATGCAAAAGACAAGGGATATGTTTTTGACGAGGTTGCAAACCTTGCATTTTATAAGGCTATAGATGACTTCTTTGGTGTAAATAAGGGAATAGGCAGAAGTGATGTTGAAAGCATTGTAGATGAGGCTATTTCTAAATCAAGAAGAATAGGAAGAAAGCTAAAGGGTATCTTCGAATCTAAAAAAGATGAGGAAGGTAATAACATATTGGTAGAATCAGATTTTAATGTATAAGAAAGGAAGAAACAATGGAAAATTTACAGTTAAAAAAGATTGCTAACGAAGTAAGGAAAAACATTGTTACAGGTCTTCACAGTGCAAAATCAGGACATCCGGGCGGCTCTTTATCAGCTGCTGACATGGTAACTTTCCTGTATTATGAGGAAATGAATGTTGATGCCAAAAATCCAAAAAATCCTAACAGAGACAGATTTGTTTTATCAAAGGGACATGCAGCACCTGTTTTATATGGAGTACTTGCTGAAAAAGGATTTATTCCAAAAGAAGATATTGTGACACTTCGTAAGCCGGATTCATATTTGCAGGGACATCCTGATATGAAGCATACTCCGGGAGTTGATATGTCATCAGGTTCATTAGGTCAGGGAGTATCTACAGCAGTAGGTATGGCATTGGCAGGCAAAATGGATCATAAGGATTACAGAGTATACACATTATTAGGTGATGGTGAAATAGAAGAAGGACAGGTTTGGGAGGCAGCAATGTTTGCCGGACACAGAAAGTTAGACAATCTTGTGGTAATAGTAGATAACAATAATCTTCAGATTGACGGAACAGTGGAAGAAGTATGTTCACCATACCCTATTGATAAGAAGTTTGAAGCATTTAATTTTCATGTTATTGTAATTAACGGACATGATTTTGATGAAATAAGAAATGCCCTTAATGAGGCAAAAAATACAAAGAGACAGCCTACAGCCATTATTATGAATACCGTAAAGGGAAAAGGGGTTTCGTTTATGGAAAATCAGGTAAATTGGCATGGCGCAGCACCTAATGATGAACAGTTTGCCGTGGCAATGGAAGAATTAGAGAAAGCAGGTGAAGCATTATGTCAGAAGTAAAGAAGATAGCAACAAGAGAAAGCTATGGTAAAGCACTTGTAGAGCTTGCAAAGGAACATGACGATATTGTGGTACTTGATGCGGATCTTGCAGCAGCTACAAAAACTGCCATTTTTAAGAAAGAGTTTCCTGATAGACATATTGACTGCGGTATTGCAGAAGCTAATATGATGGGAATAGCAGCAGGATTATCTACCTGTGGAAAGGTACCTTTTGCCAGCACATTTGCAATGTTTGCAGCAGGAAGAGCTTTTGAGCAGGTGAGAAATACTATAGGATATCCACACCTTAATGTAAAAATCGGGGCAACTCATGCAGGAATTTCTGTAGGAGAAGACGGTGCCACGCATCAGTGTAATGAAGATATTGCGCTTATGAGAGTCATACCGGGAATGACAGTTATAAATCCATGTGATGATGTGGAAGCCCGTGCAGCAGTAAAGGCAGCATATGAAATGGAAGGCCCTGTATATATGAGATTTGGACGTCTTGCAGCACCGGTTATTAATGATGAAAACAATTATAAATTTGAAATTGGAAAAGGCATATTAATGCGTCAGGGAAGTGACATTACCATTGTTGCTACCGGTCTTATGGTGTCTTATGCCCTTGAAGCAGCAGAAAAACTTGCAGCAGAGGGAATTAGTGCCGAGGTTATTAATATTCATACAATTAAGCCTTTAGATGAAGATATAATTGTAAAATCCGCTGAAAAGACTAAGAATGTGTTTACAGTGGAAGAACATTCCGTAATTGGTGGTTTAGGAAGTGCAGTATGTGATGCATTAAGTGCAAAATGCCCTACAAAGGTAACCAAGATAGGTGTAAATGACGTGTTTGGACATTCAGGACCGGCTTTAGAGCTTATAAAAGAGTTTGGACTGGATGGAGAAGGCATATATAATAAAATTAAGGAGAATATGCAGTAATCTTTAATAAAGTTTATAAAAAACGGAAAAAAGTTTACGAAATAAAACCTAACATTAATAAATTAAAGTCTGAATTTAAGAAAATTAAATTTGGACTTTTTTTTATTAGCAAAAGGGATTTATCCCTTGAAATAAAAAAATATGATGTTATACTAATGCGTGTTGAACGAAATGCAAGGGAGCAGACGTAAAGGTCTAGCTCCCTTTTTCGTTTCTGAGAGCACATAATTATTGAAAAGCACAATGGCAAATTCAGTAATTGTGTCGTCTGGGAAAACATCCCCTTTAAATGTTTTCCAGGTAAAAATAATATTTAGGACTAAAAAAGAATGGAGGAATTAGTTATGGGAGCAGAAGAGATTATTAAAGCAGCAACAGACAGCAGTTTTGCTATTTGGTTCCTTATTGGTGCCAGCTTCGTATTCTTTATGCAGGCAGGCTTCGCAATGGTTGAGACAGGATTTACAAGAGCAAAGAATGCCGGCAACATTATTATGAAAAACTTAATGGACTTTTGTATCGGTACTATAATGTACATAGTATTAGGTTTCGGGCTTATGATGTCAGAGGATTATGTAATGGGAATTATTGGTATTCCAAATCTTGATATCTTTACCCATTATGACACATTTAACTGGTCACAGTTCGTATTTCAGTTAGTATTCTGTGCAACAGCAGCTACAATTGTTTCAGGTGCTATGGCTGAAAGAACAAAGTTCAGTGCTTACTGTATTTATTCAGCAGCAATCAGCTTAATAGTATATCCTATTGAAGCAGGCTGGGTTTGGAACTATGGTGGCAACGGATGGTTACAGCATTTACATTTCGTAGATTTCGCAGGTTCAGCAGTTATTCACTCTGTAGGTGGTATGGCGGCATTAGTTGGAGCCATTATTGTAGGACCTCGTATTGGCAAGTACACAAAGAGATCTAATGGTAAAATCAGATCAAACGCCATTGCAGGTCACTCAATAACTCTTGGTGCATTAGGATGCTTCATTCTTTGGTTTGGATGGTATGGATTTAACGGTGCAGCAGCTACAAACAATGACAGCTTAGCATCAATCTTTATGAATACAACAATTGCACCGGCAACAGCAACAGTAGTTTGTATGATATTTACATGGATTAAAGACGGAAAGCCTGATGTTGGTATGTGTCTTAACGCATCCCTTGCAGGTTTGGTAGCAATTACAGCAGGATGTGCTTCAGTTGATACAGTAGGAGCATTAGTCATTGGTGCAGTTGCAGGTATATTAGTGGATGTAGTAGTCGAAGTTTTAGATAAGAAGTTCCACATTGATGACCCGGTTGGTGCCGTTGGTGTTCACTGGGCAAACGGTGTTTGGGGAACAATTGCCGTAGGTTTATTTGCAACAGGTAGAGGAGAAACAGTTAATGCATTTGCAGATGGTTCTTACTACGCAGGTTTATTCTATGGTGGTGGAGCAAAACTTTTAGGAATCCAGATTTTAGGTATTGTAGCAATTGATGTTTACGCAGCAATAATGATGACAATTGTATTCCAGATTATTAAACATACAATTGGACTTAGAGTTAAACCAGAAGAAGAAATCATTGGTATGGATATTTCAGAACATGGCCTTGCATCAGCTTACGCAGATTTCCTTCCGGCAGCACCATCATATGCAGGAGAAAGCGAAGGTTCAGTTGACCTTTCAGATGTTAAACCGGTTGCTCTTGCTCTTGGCGGAAGAGAAGAAGGCAGATATACAAAGATTTCCATTATATGTCCGGAAGAAAGATTTGGTGTACTTCGTGACACAATGAATGCTATTGGAGTAATGGGAATGACGGTATCTCAGGTAATGGGATGTGGAGCTGAGAAAGGTAAGACAGGTAGATACAGAGGTGTACCAACCACAATGAACCTTTATAAGAAAGTACAGGTTGACATAGTAGTTTCAACAGTTGATCCGGGACTTGTTGTGGCAGCAGCAAGAAAGGCACTTAATACTGAACACTATGGCGACGGTAAGATTTTCGTAACAAATGTAGAAGATGTTATGAGAGTTCGTACAGGTGAAGTTGGTGTGGAAGCATTAGCTTACAAGGATAAATAAAAAACAGGAAAAGAGTTGTATATCAGTTAGATATTTTGGAACTCTGTTCTTAAATATATATTTTACTTAATCTCATTAAAAAGGGCTGTGGTCTTGACCTGATAAGTCAAAGCCGCAGCCTCTTTTATACCTTATAAAGCTAAAAAAACTACTTACTATGTCTCCATGTAAGAGGTTGATTATTATCATTGTCGTTTAAATCTGAAGTATTTCCGGTTTGGGAAGTATCCTCTGCAATTTTGGTATCCTGATTAACTGACAAAGTGTTAATGGATGTTTTTAATAAAAGAGATACCTCATCTTCGTCAATACCCATAGCTTCAGATAATTCAGCTAATTCAGGAACACGACCAAGCTTTTCACTTAACTGCTTTGTAACTTTATCCAGTAAATTAAGCTGGTCAGCCAAATGCTGGCTTATGCGGTCAGAATTAATCTGTTCGTTAATAGTATTTTTTATGGCATCAGTAACACGGTTTGTAATAAATTCATTAAAGTCACCGCAATTACTGTTATAATCAGATACCGCCAGCATCATGCCAATATTTCCTTCCTGAATAAGGTCGCCAAAGGAGACCCCTTTGCCACGAAAATTACCGGCAATTTCTGCTACTAATGAAAGACTACCTTCAACTAAACGTTTTGAAGCTTCGGCATTACCTGAAAGTAACTGATTTATTAATTCAACCTTTTCTGTGTCAGACAAAGGTTCAATGTTTTCCATATCTGACATATACATATTGACGAAAGCGATTTCCTCTTGGGACTCCTTAAAATTTGAAGCTTTTTCAGAAATGCCTTCATTAGGGGAATCCTCCGCTATGCTTTCTGTGGTATCTTCATTTAATGTGTCAAAAAAAGACGTTGGTGTAAATCCTAAAACCTTTATTTTATTAAGGCTTAAATAGTCGTTAATAAAACCGTACTGACTTTCGTCATCAATTAAATCCTTGAAAAAGACCTTAACATCTTCCTGAGTGATTTCGTTACCTTTTGTAGCTGCGTAATCCACAAGAGAAGTAAGAGCCTCGTTAAATTGTGCTTTTTTATCCATAACAATATAATAGTCGGAAAAACTTTTTATCCGACTGAATCCTTTCATATGTTATGTTAATGATACATAAAAGCCTTGCAAAAATCAAGGATAATGGGTAACATTTAAGTACACGTATATATAAAACAGACTTTAATGCAGGAGTAGACTTATGAAGAAGAAATCGATAATAAGGGAAAGAGTAGTATCTCTTTTTTTCATATTAATATTTATAGCAGTTTGCATGGGAATTGGAGCAGGAATGGCATATATAAACCATGAGTCAGATCCCACAGATGTTGCCGCAGGATATTTCAGAGCGTTTGTAAGCAGTGATTTTAATAAAATGTATGATTACCTTACAAAGGAAAAAGAGGTTTACATAAATAAAGAAACATATACCGAAGCCATGAAGCAAATGCGCTTACAGTATACAATTGATTCTTACGAAATATTAGACCCGGAGAAAAAGAACGGACAAAAGTTAGTCAGGGTAAAATGTATAGATGACTCAAAAAAAGAAAACAGATATTTTGAAATATATGTTGATGAAATAAGAAAGGGAATGAATATTATACCGGAATACTCTGTTAATTGCGACAGCATGATTGTAAAAAATTTTACTGTAGTTATTAACAGTGGAAATCAATTAAAAATTAACGGGAAAACCATTACAAAGGATAATGCTTCCGTAGAAGAAAAGGATGGTAAATTGACTTATAAATTTAAGGGTATTCTTTTGGGAGATTACAAGGTAGTGGCTACAAACAAATATTATGCAGTAAACAGTCAGGTGGATTTAAAGAAACCTGATACAACGCTTGATATGACAAAAAAATCTTACACTGCCAGTGAGGAGTATTCCGGGAAAATAAAACAGTCAGGAGATAAAGTCATTAAGTTGTTTTATAAGGCGGCAAGGGATAAAAATCCATCCTATCCAAACCTTATAAAATATTTTTCTAATAATAAAAAGTTGAAAAGTAAGGTTAAGGACCTTGTTACTAAGACACAGGATATAATATATCCGCCGGATACTAAAAATATAGAAGACTATAAGGTATCTGACTTTAATATAAATAATTTAAAGAATACCATAACGTATAATGACAAAACAAAGGTTTATACTTTAAAATATACTTATAGCTATAATTATATGGCATCTACAAAGACCACATTGTATAATAGTTATGTGTATACCCTATCCGGAAAATGTAAAAGTGAAATGACTTTAAACTATACCTTAAAGGGTGATGATATTTCACTTACGGATATAAAGTTATTAAACAAAAATACTAAGAAGGAATAAAGGAGATAATTACATGGCAAAAGATATTTGGAAACCGGGAAATATGTTGTATCCCCTGCCGGCTGTTTTAGTTACTGCTACAGACGGAGAAGGAAATGATAATGTATTTACAGTAGCATGGACAGGCACGGTATGTTCGGATCCTGCTATGGTGTACATTTCAGTAAGACCTTCAAGGCATTCTTATGATATGATAAAACACACAGGTCAGTTTGTTATAAATCTTACTACAGAGGAACTTGCCAAGGCTACAGATTACTGTGGCGTAAAGTCAGGGAGAGACGAGGACAAGTTTAAGGCAATGAATCTTACAAAGGAGGAGGCAAAATATGTTGCGGCACCTCTTATAAAGGAAAGTCCGGTAAATATTGAATGTGGGGTTCTTGAAATTACACATCTGGGAACTCACGACATGTTTTTGGCAAAGGTTTTATGCGTTCATGCTGATGAAAAATATATGGATTCTAAAGGAAAGTTTGATTTGGCAATGGCAGCACCGCTGGTTTATTCCCACGGACAGTATTACGGAGTAGGAAAAAAACTGGGAAGATTTGGATTCTCAGTGAGAAAAAACAAAAAGAGAAAATAAGAATCAGGAGGCTGAAAATTATGAGCAAAAGCAGTGATAACATTATATTGATAGGTATGCCGGGAGTTGGAAAAAGCACTGTAGGAGTAGTGTTGGCAAAGGTATTAGGCTATAGCTTTATTGATTCTGATTTAGTTATTCAGGAGAAAACAGGACGCCTCCTTAAGGATATTATTGCTGAAGAAGGTACAGAGAAATTTAAGGAGATTGAAAATGACGTAAATAAATCCCTTAACACAACAAAGGCGATAATAGCTACCGGAGGAAGTGCAGTTTACGGTCAGGAGGCAATGGAGCATTTTGCAAAAATTGGAACCATTGTGTATCTGGAATTAGAACTTAATGAGTTGTCAAAGAGACTGGGAAGTCTTAAAAAACGTGGGGTGGTTTTAAAGGAAGGACAGACTCTTAAGGATTTATATAATGAAAGAACACCGTTATATGAAAAATATGCGGATATAATAGTAAATGAGCACCACAGTACAATACAGAAAACTGTGAACAAAATTGTTGAAAAATTGGAGGAAATGAAAAATTAAAATTATTAATAATCTATTTAATCAGAAGAGATGGTTTTGGGCTGTATCAGCCCTTGCCTTACAAATGATGATAGTTATTATTTTTTCCCAGATGGCAATGGAAATACATGCTTATAGTTTCATTGCCGGGCAAAATATAAAAATAAAAGAAGCTAAAGATAAGGCTGAAATGGCAAAAAAAGTTGTAACTAAAAAGAAAACCATTAAGAAAAAGGCAAAAAGCTCTGAGGCTTCTTTTATTATGCCTGTAAATGGAGGAATTACCACCTCAAAGTTTGGGGATACAATATCAAGAAGCTCAAGGCATTTAGGACATGACTGGGGAGTGTGTGTGGGAACAAAGGTAAAAGCGGCAAAGGAAGGAAGGGTAACCTTAGCGTATTATAGTGAAAGCTATGGTTACAACGTTTTAATTAATCACGGAGATTTTGTGGAAACCAGATATGCTCATATGTCGGAATTAAAGGTGGAAAAGGGGCAGAAGGTTTCAAGGGGACAGGTAATAGGATTAAGTGGAAATACAGGAGACAGTACCGGTCCTCATCTTCATTTTGAAGTAATAATTAATGGAAAAAAAGTTAATCCCGTTAATTATGTAAAGTCCGGAAACGGTGGGTAACTTTTACCCGCTTAGTGCATATTCTAAAATTATAAAAAGCCTTTAGCTGTTTACAAAGTAGGAGATTGTGTTATAATATATGAAAGTGTGCATAAAAATATCAATAGGTGAAAAAAGCAGATTTTGACAAGAATTAAGGCACACTGTTATTTATTTGAGTAAATTTTTGGAGTTTACATAAAACCCGAGGTGAATAATGGAAAAATATATTATTAAAGGTGGAACACCACTTTATGGTGAAGTTGATATAAGCGGGGCGAAAAATGCAGCATTGGCTTTGATTGCAGCAGCAATTATGACCGATGAAGATGTAACTTTAGAAAATATTCCTGATGTCAGTGACATCAATCAGTTAATAGATGCAATAGAAACAATTGGGGCAAAGATAAACAGAGTTGACAGACATTGTGTAATTATAAATGGTGGAACCATTAATTCCTGTATTGTGGAAGAAGAACAGATGAGAAAAATAAGAGCTTCTTATTATCTTCTTGGTGCCCTTCTTGGAAAGTTTGGAAAGGCAGAGGTGGCTCTTCCGGGAGGCTGTGTTATAGGAGAGAGACCTATTGACCAGCATCTTAAGGGATTCAGGGCATTAGGAGCTACAGTTATCCAGGATCACGGAATGCTTAATGCACATGCAGATGTATTAAGAGGAAACAATATTTTCTTTGATGTTTCTTCAGTTGGAGCTACCATTAACATAATTTTGGCAGCTGTTATGGCAGAAGGTAAGACTATTATAGAAAATGCGGCAAAGGAACCGCATATTGTTGACGTGGCTAATATGTTAAACAGCATGGGTGCCGACATTAGAGGTGCAGGAACTGACAAGATTAGAATTAACGGAGTTGAGAAATTGCACGGAACAGTGTATTCTACCATTCCGGACCAGATTGAAGCAGGCACATTTATGTGTGCGGCAGCTGCAACAGGTGGAGAGATTTTAATTAAGAATGTTATTCCTAAGCATTTAGAGTGTATTTCATCTAAATTAATGGAAATGGGATGCACAATTATAGAATATGATGATTCAGTTAAGGTTAAAGCCGGTGATTTTATCAGATGTGCTAACATAAAGACACTTCCTTATCCCGGATTCCCTACAGATATGCAGCCACAGATGGCAGCAGTGCTTACCATGGCTAATGGGGTAAGTACCGTTACGGAAAGTATCTTTGAAAACAGATTTAAGTATGTAGCAGAATTAAACAGAATGGGTGCCATAACTAAGGTAGAAGGCAGAACAGCCATTATCACCGGAGTTGGAAGTATTCAGGGTGCTAAAGTAAAGGCAACTGATCTTAGGGCAGGAGCAGCATTGGTTATTGCGGGTCTTGCAGCTGAGGGATTTACTACGGTGGATGATATTGTATACATTAAGAGAGGATACGAAAGATTCGATGAAAAGTTGTCAGGACTTGGAGCAACTATCGCAAAAGTAGATTCTGAAAGGGAAGAACAGAAGTTTAAATTAAAAGTAGGATGATAAAAAAAATCAATAAAACTGATTAATATTGTCACTACACAAAGGAAAAGGCATATGTTAATATATGTTCATCCTAAAAATATTGCAAAGGCTATGAAGAGGAATAGTAATTAATGAGCTGTACCAAGAGAGATGTCGGAAGGTGCGAGACATCAGATGCAGGTTAATGAACTCGCCCCGGAGCTTCCGGCTGAAAACGTCAAGTAGGTCAGGACGGAAATCCACCGTTAAAAGGAAGGGATGTGAATGCATCCTATGAGAGTGTGTATTTATTACATGAAACAGAGTGGTACCGCGCAAGTAAAGCTTACGTCTCTGTGCTTCCTACAGATGGAGCACAGGGATATTTTTTTGCATTAAAAGTTGGAAACTTTTATATAGATATTTTTTAAAACAAGATTAAAGGAGATAATTATCATGATGAACTACAAGAAGTATAAGAGACAGTATTTTATGCCACCTGTAGTAACTACAGACTGGGTAAAGAAGGAGTACATTGAAAAGGCACCTATATGGTGTAGTGTTGACCTTAGAGATGGAAATCAGGCTTTAATTGAGCCTATGAGTCTCGAAGAAAAACTGGAGTTCTTCCAGATGCTTGTGGATATCGGATTTAAGGAAATAGAAGTGGGATTCCCGGCTGCTTCAGAAACAGAGTACAATTTCATGCGTGCCCTGATTGAAAGAAACATGATACCGGATGATGTTACAGTTCAGGTTTTAACTCAGGCAAGAGAGCATATTATTAAGAAAACTTTTGAAGCTGTAAAGGGTGCAAAGCACGCAGTTATTCATTTGTACAATTCCACATCAGTGGCACAGCGTGAACAGGTTTTCAAAAAGAGCAAGGAAGAAATAATGAAAATCGCCGTAGACGGTGCAAAGCTTCTTGATGAATTAGCAAAGGAAGTAGACGGCAACTTCTCATTTGAATATAGCCCTGAAAGTTTCTCAGGAACAGAAATGGATTATGCATTAGACGTATGTAATGCAGTATTAGATGTGTGGAAACCAACAAAGGATAACAAGGTTATTATTAATCTTCCGTCTACAGTGGAAAATGCAATGCCGCATGTATTTGCAACCCAGATTGAATATATGCATAAGAATTTAAAATATCGTGATGCAGTAACAATATCAGTTCATCCACATAACGACAGAGGATGCGGTGTGGCAACAGCTGAACTTAGTGTATTAGCAGGAGCAGATAGAATTGAAGGTACATTGTTTGGAAACGGTGAGAGAACAGGTAATGTTGACATAGTTACTCTTGCCATGAATATGTTATCTCATGGTGTTGATCCAAAGCTTGACTTTAGCAATTTAAATGAAATAAGCAAGATTTACGAGAGACTTACAAGAATGAAGGTAGGTCCACGTCAGCCATACGCAGGAGATTTAGTATTTACTGCTTTTTCAGGTTCACATCAGGATGCCATTGCCAAGGGTATGGCATGCAGGGCAGCAGGCAAAACTGATGAGTGGACTGTTCCATATATTCCTATTGATCCTGTGGATATTGGAAGAACATATGATTCTGATGTTATTAGAATTAACAGCCAGTCAGGAAAAGGTGGCGTAAGCTACATTTTGAAGCAGAACTTCGGACTGGATTTGCCGGATAAGATGAAGGAAGAAGTGGGATATACAGTTAAGCATGTTTCAGATAAGGAGCATAAGGAATTATCACCTGACTGGGTATATCAGATATTTGAAGATAAATACATAAATGATGTAGGAGCTTTCTCTGTTCCGGAAGTACATTTCCAGCAGAAAAACGGCATTATGGCAGAAGTTACCATTGCACAAAATGACGGGGTAAGAATTGTTAAGAGTACAGGTAACGGTAGATTAGATGCTGTAAGTAATGCATTTAAGCAGTATTTTAATATTAGCTACGAACTTTCAGTATACGAGGAACATTCATTATCAAGAGGTTCTTCTTCAAAGGCTGTTTCTTATGTGGGAATAAGCTATAACGGAGTTATGCATTGGGGCGTAGGATTAGACGAGGATATTATTAAATCATCAATCCATGCATTAACAGTAGCCGTAAATCAGGTTATTAAGGAATTAGGTGAAAAAGACTGCCAGGACGAGAGACTGACTGAAATAATTAATTATATTAATACAAATTATTTAACGGTTTCTTTAGATGAATTAGCAGATCAGTTCCATCTTTCAAAACCTTATTTATCAAAGTACATTAAGGATAAGTCAGGAAAGACCTTTGGAGAGTTAGTTAAAAATGTCAGAATGAAAAAGGCAAGAACTCTTTTAAAGGGTGGAAACATGACTGTTGAATCTATTGCAGAAAAGGTAGGATACCAGAATGTTGAACATTTTAACCGCCTTTTTAAGAAAAAGTACGGAATGACACCGGTACAGTTTAGAAACAGCAGAGATTAATGTTTTTGGGATTTATTCCTTGACATATGTATGCTATAATAGTAATATAACCATTGCAAATAAATATTTTCTCTTATTCAGAGTGGTGGAGGTACAAGGACCGAAGAAGCCACGGCAACCCCGACATTTGTCAGGAAGGTGCCAACCTGAGCAGACACAAGTTTGATCAATAAGAGGATTTGATACCTTGAATTCAAGTCCACTGTTTAGTGGACTTTTTCTTTTATAAAAATAAGGTTTAAAGAAAAATAAATTCTCACAAGTAGAAAATAAATATTTGTAAGATACTATAGTTAAAGCATTTAAAACAAAGAAAAGGAGAAGCAAATGGAAAAAAGATTGTTTACATCTGAATCAGTAACTGAAGGTCATCCTGACAAAATGTGTGACCAGATATCTGATGCCATATTAGATGAATTAATGCGTCAGGACCCTATGAGCCGTGTAGCCTGTGAAACAAGTATTACAACAGGTCTTGTGTTGGTTATGGGTGAAATAACTACAAAGGGATATGTTGATATACAAAAAATAGTAAGAAATACTATCAGGGAAATCGGTTATGACAGGGCTAAATACGGATTTGACTGTGACACATGCGGAGTTATAACAGCATTAGATGAACAGTCAGCAGATATTGCATTAGGAGTTGATAAGGCTCTTGAAGCTAAGGAAAACAAAATGTCGGATGAGGACATTGATGCAATTGGTGCCGGTGACCAGGGAATGATGTTTGGATATGCTACTAACGAAACAGAGGAGTTAATGCCATATCCTATTTCATTGGCTCATAAGTTAGCAAGAAAACTGACGGAGGTCAGAAAAAACGGAACACTTCCATACTTAAGACCTGATGGAAAAACACAGGTTACAGTAGAATATGATGAAAATGGAAAGCCATTTAGATTAGATGCAGTAGTTTTATCGACTCAGCATGATCCGGAAGTTACCCAGGAGCAGATACATGAAGATATTAAGAAATATGTATTTGATGAAATTCTTCCACAGGATATGGTAGACGAAAATACAAAATTCTTTATAAATCCAACAGGACGTTTTGTTATAGGCGGACCAAATGGCGATAGCGGACTTACAGGACGTAAAATAATTGTTGATACTTATGGTGGATACGCAAGACACGGTGGTGGTGCTTTCTCAGGAAAGGATTGTACAAAGGTTGACCGTTCAGCTGCTTATGCAGCAAGATATGTTGCAAAAAATATTGTGGCAGCAGGATTAGCAGATAAATGTGAAATTCAGTTATCATACGCCATTGGTGTTGCACATCCTACATCAGTAATGGTAGATACATTTGGAACAGGAAAGGTTTCAGATGAAAAATTAGTGGAAATCATTCGTGAAAAGTTTGATTTAAGACCTGCAGGTATTATAAAGATGTTAGACCTTCGCAGACCTATTTACAAGCAGACAGCTGCATATGGTCATTTTGGAAGAAATGATTTAGACTTACCTTGGGAAAAGACTGATAAAGCAGAGGAACTGGCAAAGTTAGTTTAATGTGATGTGAGTTTTCGGAAATTACGTAACAAGAAAGTAATCCGTAGACAATGGTGAGTGGCAGTGATACATTCATATTGACATAAAAGCGGTGCTATGGCGTTGAATAAAGCGATAGTGCCGCTTTTCTTATAGAGGACATGGAAAGTGGTATGTATATTATAGCGAAAGAGGGGAAAACATTGATTATTTAAAAAAGAATCGTAATAGAAAATGTTCATTAAATGGAGAGCGTGTTACCTGGATGTTAAGAACACCGGAAACTTATTATAGTTCTGCAGTTTGTGTTTTTACCTGGGATGACAAGATATCGATATAAAATGCATATGAAAAGGCGGGATAAGACCGGCATTATGTATAGATTCATCAACAAAAGTGTCATATGAAGGAAATGGAGGAGGAAGGTTTGTTATTATGCATGAGGGACCGGAAAGCACAGGTGAGGAATAAAATTTAGATTTATTTTTTTATAAAAATGATAACGATTTATTGAGGATACCTTTCCTGTAGAAAAACGAAATATTCTTTGTAAGAAATAACATATCTTTAACAGTTTTCATGGATTATCAGTGTTTGTATTTTGGTAAATTATTGTGCAAAATTTTTGTACAAAATAAATAAGAAAGTTTAGGAGAAAATGATGGAATCAAAAAAATTTAATTTTGTTTATGAAAAGACAACAGAGGAAGACAGAAAATTTATTGAATCTTTTCAGATTCATAGGGTGTATCACGGTGGAAATGTAGATGTGCCATATTGGGCTTGTGATAAGGGAAAGGGGATGTATTTTGTGGATAATGACGCTCCATTAGGGTTGGTGCTGGAGGGAGTAGATGGTCCCCAAGTGGCAAATTTTATATATAAAAATATAGTTAATACTATAAAATATGACTATTATGAAGACAAATTTGTACTTTACGTAGAATATAAAGAATTTAGGGTAGATGAAGTGCTAAAGAAAGAGGAAGAGTATGTTATTGAAGCAATGAGAAATGCATTAGAAATATTTTTGGACAAAGCTTTTGAAAATCGAAAAATTGAGATTGTAAATTAATAAATAAAATTTGAGCTTGAAAAATGTAAAACAATATGTGTATTTAAATACGATATAATTTTGATAAATATAAAACAATATATTTACTTTGGTATACATATATGGTATCATAATAATGTTTTTATAAAAAATACAGCATAAATAATAGCGAAAGAAGTACTCCTTGCTGTTGAGAGCGAATGAAAGAGGTTAAATATCTTGTAGAGGAAAGGTTATTATTATGTATGAGAGGTCGGAAAGCACAGGAGAGGAATGGAATTCAGATGTATTCTTATAAAAAGGATAACGATTTATTGAGGATATCTTTCTTGTAGAAAAACGAAATATTCTTTGTCAGAAATAACATATCTTTTAACAGTTTTCATGGATTATCAGTGTTTGTATTTTGGTAAATTATTGCACAAAATAAATAAGAAAGTTAAGGAGAGAAAATTATGGAATCAAAAAAATTTAATTTTGTTTATGAAAAGACAACAGATGAAGACAGAAAATTTATTGAATCTTTTCAGATTCATAGGGTGTATCACGGTGGAAATGTAGATGTGCCATATTGGGCTTGTGATAAGGGAAAGGGGATGTATTTTGTGGATAATGACGCTCCATTAGGGTTGGTGCTGGAGGGAGTAGATGGTCCCCAAGTGGCAAATTTTATATATAAAAATATAGTCAATACTATAAAATATGACTATTATGTTAATAGATTTGTACTTTCTATAGAATATAAAGGATTTATGATAGATGAAAGGCTAAAGAATGAAGAAAAGTATGTTATTGGAGCAATGAGAAATGCATTGGAGGTATTTTTGAGTAATACTTTTAAAAATCGGAAAGTGGATATCATAAATTAATAAATTTGAAACAAAAGAATTAATTTAATAGCTTAATTTGAGAAAACGTATGTAATATGAAAAAAACGTTAAAATATTAAATGAAAAGAGGGCGAAATGAGTCAGTTAGCAGAAAGAACAAAAGAGTTTATTGAAAAATATAATGGATTAAAGTACGATAATGAAGGAAATGTTACAGAATCTAGTTTAGTGGAATTTGCCAGGTCGTTGGAAGATTTTTTGGATAGGGAAAGTTTTAACGGAGCAATAGGAGAGGTACTTCCTTATTGCGGAGGTGCAAAGGTGGGAGAGGCGTGGCTTCCACTTTATAAAGTAGCCGAAGCATTGAGCAAAGAAGGAAAATATCAATATATCAGTAGCACGGAGTTGGGAAATTTAATTAATGAGAGATCTTTAGGTATAGCATTAAGGGATAAGATTGGTAGTGAAAAGGCAGAGCTGATACTTTATGGTGGTAAGAATGGCTTGTTGGAAATTAAAGAGGGCAGTGGTGTTTTAAATCTAAGTGATTATACATCAAAAAGACTGATGCTTGAAGTGGCAGCAGGGGATGTAAAACCTTTAATGTGGGAATTAAATCCTAATAAGGTTTTTTTAAGAACAGAATTTGATGCTTTATTGAATAATCCGAAAGTAAAATCTATATGGGGAGAGAGTACAGAAACAATAAAGGAAATCGTTCATAATTCAAAACGTTATGGATTTAAGGATGAAATGGAAGCAAAAATGTTTTATCAAGAATGGTTTGCACATAAAACAGGTCAATTTATGAAAGACATTGATATCACAATTGGATATGATAATAATGGAAATATTGTAGTGTATAAGGTGGATAGTTCTAAAGTAGGTGGTGGAACTTCATATGTAACAGAAAAGGATAATATGGATTTCTCCCGAAATACAAAAAACATGGATATCAGTGATGCAATAACAGACATTGATATAAAACGGGAACTTGGCGAACTGGAGAAAATATACAATGAACGATATAAGGGAAAAGTATTTACTGAATCTCAAAAGAGCATTCTGAAAGATGCATTACAAAAATATAAAGAGTTAGGTAGTCCGAGAGCTTGCAAACAATATGCAACTAAAATAGCAGAGATAGAGAAGACATTATCCGGAATTTCTAAAGTGAGTAAAGCGGTAAAATATGCGGGCACAGTATTTTTTGTTGCATGGGGAGCATCTACGATAATCAGTGCAGCAGAAAAATATCAGAATGGTCAAAAGGAGGAAGCGTGTAAAGAAATAACAGGCTTTTTTGCAGAAATAGCAGGTGGTTCTGTAATTACAGGATTGATGGAACCGGCAAACCTATATTTGGCAATGGTAGCAGGAACAGCAATCTGTCCGGCTGCAGGTGTTGTCGCATTTGTTACATTAGAATTATTTGAATTTTGGGTGGGATCTAAACTTGGAGAATGTGTGAATGACATGGCGTACAGTATTTTTGATTGGTTCAAGGAGGCACTTGCTCAGCGTGTTGATCCATTAATTGTTGATTTGGATGGTGATGGTATAGAAACAATATCATTAAAGAACAACGTCCATTTTGATTTTGATGGAGATAAAAGTGCAGAGGCTATGGGCTGGGTAGGCAGTGATGATGGTCTTCTTGTATTTGATGAAAATGGTAATGGCAAAATTGATGGAGGAAATGAGTTATTTGGTAATGCGTCAAGCATATCAGAAGATGAAATTGCAGCAAATGGATTCTTAGCTCTTGCAAATTATGATAACAATGCAGATGGAGTGATGGATGAAAAAGATGCTATGTATTCAAAGATACAGGTATGGAGGGATGTAAACAGCAATGGTAAAACAGAAGACGGAGAGTTATTATCATTAAAACAGGCAGGAATCAAATCTATAAATTTAAATTATTCAGAACAATACGCTGTGGATGATATGGGAAATGAACATAATCAGGTTAGTACATATACAGATTTTAACGGAAAAGAGTTTGATATACATGATGTATGGTTTGAAATGGATAGTGTTGACACAGTAATACACAATGATGATTATGTAATATTAGAAGAGACAAAAGATGTTTTTGCATTACCTGAATTAAAAGGAACAGGTAAAGTAAATACATTGCATCAGGCAATGCTTAGGGACAAAACGGGAAAGTTACAAAATCTCGTGAAACGATTTGCAAATGAAACAGATGAAATAACAAGAAGACAGATTGTATCTGAATTGGTTATGAGATGGTCAGGAGTTTATGATGTTGACCCATATAGTAGGGGAAGCAAAATGAAAGATGCAAGAAGACTCGAAGCAATTGAGGAATTTTTAGGTCAGGAATTTACACATCAGGTAGGTGGTAGAAATCCGGTTGAAGCAGCAGCTGAAAAATTGGAAAAAGCATATAGTCAATTAGTTGATATATATTATTATCAGTTAAAGTTGCAGTGTGATTATAAAGATTTATTTGTTGGTGTGACGTTTGATTATGATGAAGAAAACGAGGAACTTGTATTTGATTATGCGGGTATTGGAGATATTGTAGAAGAAATTAATGAGAAGAATCCGGAGTTGGCAAAGAAAAAGCTTTCTGATTTTATGGATACATTATATGGTTCAGGAATGATTTCCAAAGAAAATATGGACAGCTTTATTAAAAAAGTGTCAGGAATAGGGAAAGATTACGAAACCATTGTAAAATGTGCATCAAATGATTTAATAAAAGGAACTGATAGGGACGATATCCTTTACGGCTACGGTGGTGATGATCTGGTCTATGGGTATGATGGAGATGATATATTATATGGAGGTTCAGGAGAAGATACATTATCTGGTGGATTTGGGGATGACAAGTTATATGGAGACGAAAATGATGATGTGCTTTATGGTAATCATGGGAATGATATATTAGATGGTGGATCTGGCAACGACACATTGTATGGTGGGGAAGGTGATGATACATATGTATATAATTTATATTCGGGAGATAAAACAATTATTGAAGATGATTGGGAAGGTCAGGAAACAATTCTTTTTGGGGAGAAAATTGGTTTTTCGAATCTTAATTGTTCCATCAACGGGACAGATCTGGAAATTAGTGTAGAAGAATGTGAGGATAAAGTTATAGTTAAAAATTTTGTTTCAGGCTCATCTTATAGAAAAATAAATTTCCAATTTTCAGATGGCTCAAAAATAAACCCAATGGATACAGATTTAGTTAAGGATAGGACAAAAGGAACGGAATATGATGATAAAATTACTGTTTCTGCAAATGGAGAGGAAATAAACGCAGGTTCAGGCGATGACATAATAAATGGATCAAAAGAGGCAGACGTCATTCATGGCGGAGAGGGAAGAGATAGTATTTATGGAGCACAGGGAAACGATAAACTCTTTGGTGAGAATGGCAAGGATTATATAAGAGGGGATGCCGGAGACGACGTGATTTATGGTGGAGAAGGTAGTGACACACTTATTGGAAATGAAGGCAATGATATAATCTATGGTGGGGATTCTAATGACGATATTAGAGGAAATGAGGATGACGATATACTTTATGGTGAAGGTGGTAGAGATACATTAAGTGGTAATGCCGGAAATGATACTATATATGGAGGGGAAGGAATTGATACATTATATGGAGATGATGGAGATGACTTTCTTTATGGAGGTTCAGGAGATGATACATTAAATGGT
>OLVP01000874.1_pt1 | contig 22164 bp, 23 predicted proteins | sample 1673281 | NCBI WGS metagenome assembly OLVP01 (sample SAMEA3178940, study PRJEB25190) | human gut metagenome | biome: human gut; feature: human-associated habitat; material: faeces | place: Austria | collected 2013
GCGGCAGAATTGCAACCGGCGATTTTGATGCCGTTATTATTGGCCACAGCCAGTTCGAGAAGATTCCAATGTCTGTTGAGCGGCAGCGTTATATTCTGGAGCAGCAGTACCATGAAATCATAGATGGTATCCGTGAACTGAAAGAAAAGAACGGAGATCGTTTCTCGGTCAAGCAGTTGGAACGCTCTAAGAAAGCAGTGCAGGCAAAGCTGGATAAGCTGAACGACCAGAGCCGAAAAGATGACCTTGTTACCTTTGAAGAATTGGGTGCTGATCGACTGTTTGTGGACGAGGCACATTACTATAAAAACCTTGCCGCATTTTCTAAGATGCGGAATGTGGGCGGTATCAGTCAGACGGAGGCAATGAAATCCAGTGATTTGTATATGAAAATCCGTTATCTGGACGAGATTACTGGTGGCAGAGGAACAGTATTTGCGACGGGCACTCCAATCAGTAACAGCATGGTGGAGTTGTACACGATGCAGAAGTATCTTCAGTACGGGACGCTGAAAGAGAAAAATCTGCTGCATTTTGATGCCTGGGCAAGTACCTTTGGCGAAACTGTTACTGCCATTGAACTGGCACCAGAGGGTACCGGGTATCGGGCGAAGACGAGATTTGCCCGGTTTTATAATTTGCCGGAGCTGATGTCGCTGTTTAAGCAGACGGCAGATATTCAGACGGCGGATATGCTCAAGCTGCCGGTTCCTAAAGCAAATTATCATAATGTTGTGCTGAAACCTTCGGCCTATCAGGTGGAAATGGTGAAGGATCTTTCGGAACGTGCCGAGCGTGTGCGTAATCGTATGGTTGATTCCAGTGTAGACAATATGCTGCTTATCACCAACGATGGCCGCAAGCTGGCACTGGATCAGCGATTGATCAATCCTATGCTGCCTGATGACGAAAACGGTAAAGTCAGTGCCTGTGCAAAGAATGTCTTTGAAATCTGGCAGAGGACTGCGGAACAGAAATCAACGCAAATGGTTTTCTGTGACCTGTCAACACCGCATAACGATGGCAATTTCAATATCTATGATGGTATTCGGGATAAGCTGCTGGATTTGGGTATTCCTAAAGATCAGATTGCCTATATTCATAACGCAGCCAGCGAATCACAGAAAAAGGAACTGTTCGGCAAAGTCCGCAATGGTGAAATCCGAGTGCTGATCGGCTCAACGCAGAAAATGGGTGCCGGTACGAATGTCCAGAAAAAGCTTATCGCCCTACACCATGTCGATTGCCCGTGGCGACCGTCCGATTTACAGCAGCGCGAAGGCCGCATTATCCGTCAGGGCAATGAGAACCCGGAAGTTGAGATTTATACCTATGTAACGGAAAATACTTTCGACAGCTACCTCTATCAGATGGTTGAGGGAAAGCAAAAGTTCATTGGTCAGGTCATGACTTCCAAAGCACCGGCCCGATCGGCGGAGGATATTGATGAAACAGCATTATCTTATGCCGAGGTGAAGGCACTTTGTACCGGTAATCCGTATATCAAGGAAAAGATGGATCTGGACATTGCAGTTCAACGGCTGAAGATGCTGAAAGCAAGCCATTTGAGCCAGAGATATGCACTGGAGGATAAGATTGCAAAAGCGTTTCCCGATCAGATTGCGGCGCTGGAACAGAAAATCAGCGGATACAAGAGTGATATTGAGCTGCGAGAGGCACAGACAATGCCGAATGAAGACGGTTTTTCTTCAATGGAGGTCGAGGGAACCGCCTATATCGAAAAGAAAGCTGCGGGCAGCGCATTGCTGTCAGCGGCGCATAATATGACAAGCCCTGATGCGATTCCAATCGGAATGTATCGGGGTTTTGCCATGGTCCTCTCGTTTGACACCTTTGCAAAGGAGTATCGACTGAATCTGAAAGGCCAGCTCAGTCATCCGATTTCTCTTGGTACAGACCTGTTTGGCAATATCCAGCGCATTGATAATATGCTTGCCGGATTGGAGAGCGATCTCCGGCAGTGCGAAGCACAGCTGGATAATGCAAGGGTTCAACTGTCCAATGCCAAGGCGGCAGTGGACAAGCCGTTCCTGCAGGAAGATGAACTGAAAACCAAGCTGGCACGACTGGATGAACTAAACATTCTACTCAATCTGGATAAGCGGGAGAATGAAATTGTGGACGGCGAACCCGATGAGGGGGAGCCGAAAGAAAAGAAACGCGAAATGGAACGATGAGGAGATGAGAGTGTGACAACAGCAATGAGTCTTGGCCTGCTGTTTATCGCTAAGATGGCAGACAACGCCTTGAGCACCGTAAAAACGATTATGATACAGAGAAACCGGAGTCTGCTGGCGGGCGTAGCGATTACGCTTTCCAGCTTTCTCTATTTCTGGATCACGCGCAGCGTGGTGCTGGCAGACAGTCTGCTGACAACGCTGACGGTAGCGGTAGCCAGTGGTGTTGGCTGCTTTTTGGTCAGCGGCATCAATAACAAGCTTTCCAAAGACCGCATCTATATCAATGTGGTGATGTCCGATGATATGGCTGCAATGCAGGACTTTCGGGATTACCTTGCCAAACACCATATTACCAATGTTGCGTCAGATAGCTATACGCTGGACTGGAATCGCAAGACGCTGACCGTAACAGCATACGCAGAAACCAAGGAGCAGAGCCGAATCATCAATTCATATATGGAGAACTCGGATACCAAATATAAACGGGTGATTCACAAAGCCTGAATGAATTTGCGTAGGGGAATCTCCTCCCCTACCCTACATAGCTGCTTTCGTATCAGCTATGAATTGAAATTAGGAAGGTGATGGTAATGAACAACGAGGAACTGAATACTGCGCTCTATCAGAAGATGGAGCATGAGCAGGACAAATATCGCAAGTGGCTCGTTCAGTGTCCGCCAGAGGAAATTCTTTCCCATGCTTATGAGTATGCTGTGCGCGAGGATATTCTGATGTCTATGGAAGAATTGAATCTGCCGGACGATCAGGCGATAGCACTGCTCAAACAGCGTGGACCGCTCGACGACGTATTCAAGGATTTCAGCAAACTGGAAACCGACTACATGGAAACGGTGCGCGGTGCGATCGAGTCGTGTGCAGAGCGGAAAGCGGCAAAGGACCGGAACTGGGAGGCGAGGTAATGCCGGGTGTATCAAAAGAAGAAATCGCCAATGCCAGAAAGATGGATCTGCTGTCATACCTCAGAGCGTATGAACCGGACGAGCTAGTGCGCTTTTCGGGGGAAACGTACTGCACCAGAACGCATGATTCGCTGAAAATCAGTAACGGAAAGTGGTATTGGTTTTCGCAGAATATCGGCGGTCGGTCGGCGCTAGATTATCTGGTTAAGGTGAAGGAGATGTCGTTCCCGGAGGCAGTGAAAATGCTCAACGGGCAGGCTGTTCAGCCGATATGCTACGAGAAACCGCCGCCTGCCCCGAGAAAGCTGCTTTTGCCGTCATTGGACACCAATACGAGCAAAATAGAGGCGTATCTAAAGAGCAGAGGAATCCATCCGCAAATCATAGCATATTGCATTCAACATGGATTGCTGTTTCAGTCAGAGAACGCCAATGATGTTATTTTTGTCGGATACGATACCAAAGGAACCCGGCGTTATGCAGCGCTGCGCTCCATGACTACGGATTACAAGGGTGAGGCAACCGGCAGTGATAAGCACTTTTCCTTTGCACTGGTTGCGGATGACAGACCAGTTAGAGAGGTTCATGTCTTTGAGGCCGCGATTGATGCCATGAGCTATGCATCGCTGAAAATCATGTATCACAAAGACTGGAGAAAAATCGCGTATCTGTCGCTGGCAGGCGTGTTCGCGAGTAAACGGGCGAATGTAGTGCCGGTGGCGCTGGAGCAGTTTTTGAAAGACCACCCGCAGATTACGAAGGTGGTTCTGCATCTGGATAATGACCGGGTGGGTCGGCAAGCGGCGGAAAGTATTATGGGTGGCCTAGATAAGAAGTATACGATCCTGAACCGCCCGCCGCGAGCCGGAAAAGATGTGAACGATTACCTGCGGATGGAGATTGTAAATCGGAATGGAAAGGAGCGAGAACGATGATGGACATTAAAATCTATCAGATCAATTTGAGCAGAGATGACGACCGGGTTGCATTCCTGGGACTGTCCCAGCTTGATAAGTTTCAGGAGAGTTCGAAAGTGCACAGTGAGATTTACGATAAAGTGTTTGAGGGAGCGGTTGAGGCCGATACGCTGGAAGGCGTATATCAGATGTTCAACTGTGACTGCCCGGAAGATTTTCAGGGACACTCGCTGTCGGTTTCTGATGTGGTCGAGATTGTTGGCGGCAAAGATGCTGGATTCTATTTCTGTGACAGCATTGGCTTTCAGCCTGTGAAGTTTGAGCCCGAACAGACACAGGAACTGGATACGGGAATGCTGCGTGTTGTTCTGGTAGAGCCGGGCAAGGCAGCGCGTGTTGCAGAGATTGATGGTTCGCTGGAAGGGATGCAGAAAACGGTTGGCGGTTATATTCAGGCGGTCTATCCGTTTGAAGAAACTGTATGTCTGGTCTGTAATGAGGAAGGCAAGTTGCAGGGACTTCCTTTGAACCGCGCCCTGCGAGATGATGACAATCGCATCTATGACATTGTGGCGGGAACCTTTTTCGTATGCGATTGCAGTACGGAAAACTTCAAGAGTTTGAACGAGGAGCAGCTGAAACGCTACACCGAAAAGTACAAGCGGCCTGAACGATTTATGCGAGTTGATGATCAGATTCTTGCAATTCCGATGCCGGTCAAATCGGATAAGGAACGGGAGCGCTGAAAAAGGCAGAAGACCGAACTGCCGTAAGAGAATATAGCGGTATCGGTCTAACAAGCAACGGATTTGATTGTGCAAATCCAGCTTGACAGGGGCGAGAACCCCTATGACCCCTATTTGCCCTAACAGAATGAATAAAAAAGGAGAACGCAGGCTGCCGTGGGAAATGACAGCCTACGTTCTTCAAGTTTCACGCTTGTAATGTGGTTGAGGTTTGTAGGGCTCTTTCTGATATTTGGAATAGCGGTCTGACGATGGGGAAATCGAGTTGCAGAGCGTTTCAACATCATAGTGAATGGGTGCGCTTTGAACAGCATCTAAGAGGATTCGTTCCAAATGCTCGTATTCAGATAATTGATCCAGCGATGCCATGACGAAAGAATCACGGACGTAACCAGCACTGGCGGCGAGCAATTCCTGATCCATGAAATAGCCGTGCTGCTCGACGAAAAAAGTCATCATCATTACTACGGTACGAGTATTGCCCTCGCGGAAGGGATGAACCTGCCAAATACAAGGGAAACATCGACTGATAGCACTTACAAATTGCTCACGAGTCAGACTATCCCAATTCGGCTGGTATAGTGCGGAAAATGCACTTTCCAAATCATTGGGAATTTCCTCATCATTGCTATACCAAACACTGCGACCAGCTAACAATCGCTCACGCTTTTCAATGTTGATAATGCGGTATTTGCCAGCCCAATCATATAAATCGCCAAAAAGAAAATGGTGGATTTCACAGAGACCCGATGGGGTGAAGTCATGAAAACCGCGTTCGTACAGGAGCATCATGTTTGCCCGACTTTGCTCTGCCTCGATTCGATCAAGTGTGTTCTCATCTTTAATGCCTAACGAATTACGGAGAACAGGCACATCGTCATACAAGTATAAATCAGCCATTTTGGTGTACCTGTGATGCAATCTTTCGATGAAAAGACATTAGTGCGGATTTCATTTGTTCGCCGGTAATCTCGCCTTTCGCCCAGCTAAGAGAAAGCATCCGGGCATAATCAGAAACTGGTGCACCTTCGATTGCATTAATTGCATCAGCGGTCTTTACTGCCGCAACACGTCTATTAAACTGCTGTGTAGTCATAAAATCAACTCCTGACCACAGTATACCATGCTGACAATTAGAAAGGAAGAAAAATATGCGTAAGAGAAATTGCCGTGTAGAAATCTATTTTACCAAGGACGAACTGGAGAGCCTGACCAAGAAGGTCCGCAAGTCCGGCCTGTCCCGTGAGAGCTTTTGCCGCCACCTGCTGAATGGTGCGGAGATCAAAGAAGCGCCTTCTGCGGATGTGCCGATGCTGATCAATGAGGTGCGTCGCGTTGGCTATAACATCGATCAGATCCTGCGCATGGCGAATGCGCGCGGCATGCTCGATGTACCCAAGCTTCGTGAAGCACTGACGGAGAACCGCGAGGTTGAGAAGATGATTACGGCGGCATATACGATGCCGGAAGACTGATATGGCAGTCACTTCAATTTGGCCGGTCAAGAGTCGCTTGGACCATGTGATCAATTATGCGCGAAATCCAGAGAAGACAAGGGAAAGATCTTTGGTGGCACAAGCTTCGCTTCATGCAATTGACAACGTGATTGAATATGCGGCGGATACAATCAAGACTGAAGAACGCGCATACGTTTCGTGCCTGAATTGCCGAGAAGACAATGCAGCAGTGCAAATGATGGAAACGAAACGATACTGGGGAAAAACTGATGGACGGTTGTGCTTCCATGGGTATCAGTCTTTTGCAGCAGGTGAAGTGACAGCGGAAACCGCCCATGCAATCGGAGTGAAATTAGCAGAAGAATTGTGGGGAGAACGATTTGAAGTTGTAATTGCTACGCACTGCAACACAGGCCATTACCACAATCATTTTGTAATCAACTCGGTTTCATGGGCAGACGGCTACAAGTTCAATAATTCGAAGTCGGATTATGCCGAGATGAGAAAAATATCAGATCGCTTATGTCGAGAGCATGCAATTTCTGTGATTGATGTGCCGAACGGCAAAGGAAAACACTACGCACAGTGGTCCGCAGAAAAGAACGGCAAGCCGACGTACCGCAGCATGATTCGTGCGGATATTGACCAGGCAATCCGAGCATCGACTACGGAACGGGATTTTATCCGCATTATGCGGGAAATGGGGTACGAATTGAAAACGCGCGGAAAGAGTGGCGAACCGCTCAAATACCCCGCAATCAAGCCACCGGATGCCAAAGGATACTTTCGCTTTCACAAGCTGGGCGAAGGGTACTCGCTTGATGAGGTTAAAGCACGGATTCTGGACAACATTTCAAAGAAGTATCCGTTTCCTGTTACAGAGCATCATGCACCGCGTAAATATCGAGTGCGCGGAAACGTGCGCAGATCAGTGACAGGCCTTCAAGCCCTGTATTTTCGATACTGTTATGAACTGCATATTCTGGTGAAGCATCCGACATCCGTAAAACGGGTGTCTTTTTTACTGAAAGAGGATATTACAAAACTAGATCGACTGGATGCACAGACAAGGCTTTTGGCAAGAAACCACATCTGTACAGGTGAAGATTTATCTGCATATCAATCGAATGCAGAAGTTGCGGTACAGGCACTCGTTGAAAAACGACATGAATTGCGAAATGAACTGAAATGCGTTAAACGCAGAAATGGAGTGGATGATGCGGTCAAGGCACAGATTAAGGACCTGACTGCGGAGATCAGAGCGAAGCGAAAGGAGGTGGTTTTATGTAGTGAAATCGCAGAGCGTTCTGAACAAGTGCGAGAGAAGCTGGAACGGCTGAATGAACAGAAGAAACTGGAACGAAAGGAGCGAGTTGAGCATGAGTTATTCGGGCGACGCGGCAGAACAGGTCGTGAGAATGTCGCTGGAAGGGGCTGAAGTTGCCGCCAAAATCACCGGTGCGGGCGCGAAACAGGTCGCTATTCTTCTGTATGCCATTCTGCGTGAGCAGAAAAAGACCAAGGGTAAGACGCGGCTGACGAATATGCTGCGAAGCGGCAAAGAGTTGAAAGTCTTTGCTGTGAAGGATACTGATCTGAAGCAGTTTTGCGAGGCATCAAAGAAGTATGGTGTGCTGTACTGCGTGCTGAAGGACAGGAATGCTGATGACGGTATTACGGATGTGATGGTTCGAGCGGAGGATGCCAGCAAGATCAACCGCATTTTTGAGCGTTTTCAGCTTGCAACGGTTGATATGGGCAGCGTTAAGAGTGAAATCGAACGCAGCCGCCGCGAGAAAGCCGCAGAGGAATTCCCGGAACCGGAGCGCTGTGCAGCCGAGTCGGATAAAACGGCACAGCTGGTGGATTCCATGTTGCAGAAACCGGACAAGGAGCAAGAGGGGCATACACCAAACCCCGCACAGGCTCGGACGACAAAATCCCCTCAGTCCGAGCCTATCTCAAGGCCCAGCGAACGAAGCGAGCGGGATATCTCTAATCGAGAACGGGTACGGCCATCTGTACGGCAGGAGCTGAAAGACATTAAGGCAGAGCAGGCTGCGAAGGCCGCAGAGAAAGCGAAGGACCGTGCTGAGAAATTGCCTGCGACTGAGCATCATGCCCCAAAGAAGAAGCGCAGGAAGAGAAAGGAGCGTTGAGCATGGAAAACAATGACGGTCTGGTTCAGAACAGCAATGCTGAACCTTTTGATAAGGAAAAATGGGCAAAACAGAAACGTGAGGAGCGCAAAGTTGTCTATCAGATGATTGACGATGCAGCGGTCGCGGCAGTCAGCAGCGGTGAGAAGTTTCAGGCGTTTTTGAATATTCAGGCGCAGTTTGACCGGTATTCTGCCAGTAATGCGCTGCTGATTGCCCATCAGTGTTCGGATGCGACGCAGCTGGCAGACTTTGCTGCCTGGAAGAACACTGGTGTTCACATCAAGAAAGGGGCTTGCGCCATCAACCTTCTGGAACCCGGACAGGAATATACGAATCAGGACGGTACGGTTAAGACCTCTTACAAGGTGAAAAAGGTGTTCGATGTGTCGCAGACAACGGCCTTGCAGAAGCATGAGACGTTGGTATCCCATGATAAAAAGTTGCTGCTGAATGCGCTGGTTGATCATCGGCCTTGCGAAATTGAGGTTTCGGATGACCTGCCGGAACGAGTGAATGTACTGTATCAACCAGCGGATAACAAGATTTACGTTCGTCAGGGCACGGATGCGGAACCGCTGTTTCGCGGACTGGCACAGGAAATTGCAAAGGTCCATCTGAAACAGAAAAAACTGACCTGCTGCAACCCTGCCTTTACGGCATATTCGGTTGCATATGTGCTGTGTCGGAAAAATCAGCTGTCCTGCGAGACGTTTCGTTTTGATCGAATGCCAGCGGAGTTTGGCGGTATGGACGCCAAGAGCGCAAGACAGGAGCTTGGTACGATCAGGCGCGTTTCCAACGTGATGATTGGTGATATGAACCGAGTGCTGGATACACATGACCGGAAACAGCTGCAAAGAGAGAACTCCAACAGAGAGGAACGGTGATAAAGATGGCACCTGATAAGAAAGTTGTAACGCTGGAGGAACACGAGCAGCGGCTTATGGTGCGCGGTCTGGCAGATTACCGAAACGATGCAATCCGGGATGGTAAGCCGACGGACGATATTGATGACTTGCTTCTCAAAGTGATCGACGCACCGCCCAAACGGAAACGGGGGCTGTGGCGGAATGAAGCAAGATAAGTTTTCGCCAGTAAACCTGATTTGCTATGCCTGCGGCTGTATACCGGTCATCTGGATAGCGCTGTTGTTCGCTCCGTATTTAGATGATGGATTGATCGGTTTGATTAAGAATGCCGATGCTGCATTTGCAAATCCGCTTCATATTGTGCTTTGCAGGGATAGTCTTCGGGCTGTCCTTATTTTTCTGCTGATTTACGGGTTGGCTTTGGCGGTGTTTCTATCGAATGACCGAAATTACCGCAGACGCGAGGAGCATGGTTCAGCACAGTGGGGTTCTCCAAGGGAAATCAGTCGAAAGTATGCAAATAAGTCTGCGCCAGAAAATAAAATCCTAACGCAGACTGTTGCAATCGGACTTGATGGTCGAAAGCACCGACGAAATCTGAATATTCTGTGCTGCGGCGGCAGCGGTGCTGGCAAGACGCGTTTTTTCGCAAAACCCAATGTGATGAATGCGAATACCAGCTTTGTTTGTCTTGACCCAAAGGGCGAACTTCTGCGGGATACAGGCAATCTTCTGAAATCCAAGGGCTATGAAATTAAGGTGATTGATCTCATAAATATGGAAAAAAGCCACTGTTACAATCCGTTTGTCTATCTGCGGAATGATAATGACATTCAGCGCCTTGTGACGAACCTGTTTAAGAATACCACACCTAAAGGCAGTCAGTCGCAGGACCCTTTCTGGGATCAGGCGGCGCAAATGCTTCTGCTGGCGCTGATTTTCTATCTCCATTATGAAGCTCCGGAGGACGAACAGAACTTCCCCACGGTGATGGAGATGATTCGAGCGGGTGAAGTGCATGAGGACGATGAGGGTTTTGTATCGCCGCTGGACGAGCTGTTCGACCGGCTGGAGATGCGTAATCCGGAGCACATTGCCCTGAAATATTATCGCAACTACCATTCTGGCAGCGGCAAAACGCTGAAATCCATTCAAATCACACTGGTTGCCAGACTGGAGAAGTTCAATCTGGAATCCCTTGCTGGTATTACGCAGACCGATGAAATGGAGCTGTGGAGCGTAGGGGAGAAGAAAACGGCTGTGTTCGCGGTAATTCCGGATAATGACAGCAGCTTCAATTTCCTTGTCGGTATGCTGTACACGCAGCTGTTTCAACAGCTTTATTACCAGGCAGACATTGTTCATGGCGGCAGACTGCCGGTTCATGTGCATTTTGTGATGGACGAGTTTGCAAATGTCGCCCTGCCCGATGAGTTTGATAAGCTGCTGGCTACGATGCGCAGCCGTGAGATTTCAGTGAGCATTATTATCCAAAACCTTGCACAGCTGAAAGCATTGTTCGAAAAACAGTGGGAAAGCATCGTGGGCAACTGTGATGAGTTCCTGTATCTCGGCGGTAACGAGCAGTCTACGCATGAATATGTGTCCAAGCTGCTCGGCAAGGAAACGATTGATACGAACACCTATGGACAATCCAAAGGTAGAAACGGCAGCTACTCGGTCAACTGGCAGATCACAGGCCGAGAGCTGATGACACCTGATGAAGTGCGTATGCTGGACAACCGCTACGCACTTCTTTTTATACGCGGTGAGCGACCGGTCAAAGACTTCAAATACGATGTTTTGAAACATCCGAATGTGAAACTCACCACAGACGGCGGTATGGAGCCTTACCAGCATGGACAGGACACACGCAGTATCGCATCTGTCGTACTGGACGCTGAACTTGCTAAAAAGGCAGAGAAACTGACCGTTTCCAGTCAACATGACTTCGTGCTTCTCACAGAAGAGGAGCTAGAAGAACATTTCAAGAAGATGGAGGAAAAACAACATGAAAAACAAAAATGAAAACCGGAAGCCGGTGCCTGACAAGGTGAAAAAGGGCTTCCGTCGCTACTGTACGGTGGTGATGGCTGCGGCAGTGCTCTGCTGCTGCACCGTCCCGGCGTTTGCGGCAGACGATCCGCTGGCAGTGATCAACAACCTGAGCAATTTTATTTTCGGCCTGATTCGCGCTGTTGGTCTGATCCTGCTTGGCTGGGGTATCGTGCAGGTAGGTCTGTCGCTTCAGTCCCATGACCCCTCTCAGCGTTCTAACGGCTTTCTGACGCTGGCAGGCGGCATTGTCATCACCTTTGCCAAGGAAATCCTGACGCTGATTACCGGCGGCTAAGATACGTTATCCAACAGTTTGGGGCAGGCATGATGCCTGCCCCGGAAGGAGGTGCTTGAAGTGTCGGATAACTGGGTCGTACAAAACCTGACCAATGCGCTGGAAACATGGAATGATAAGCTGTCAGAGATTTGGCTGCTCATTACGCAGTCGCCAGAAAACTTTAAGGGCGGCGCGATTTGGAGTGTGATCGTCAGCATTCATGGCGCACTCCAGGCGATTGGATATGCGCTTCTGGTGGTTTTCTTTGTGGTTGGCGTGATGAAAACCTGCGGCAGCTTTGCGGAAATCAAGAAGCCTGAACACGCAGTAAAGCTGTTTGTGCGGTTCGCCCTTGCCAAAGGACTGATTTCCTATGGCATGGAATTGATGCTGGCTCTGCTCAATATTGTACAGGGCGTTATTTCTTCGATTATGAATGCCGCTGGATTTGGAGAAGCGCAGCAGACGGTATTGCCGCAGGAGATTATTACAGCCGTAGAAGAATGCGGCTTTTTTGAAAGCATTCCTCTGTGGGCAGTCACGCTGATCGGCGGACTGTTCATTTGGGTGCTGTCTTTTGTGATGATTCTGAGCGTTTACGGACGCTTTTTCAAAATGTTCATGTATACGGCAATCGCGCCGATTCCACTGTCCAGCTTTGCGGGAGAACCAAGCCAGAACATTGGTAAGAGCTTCTTAAAAGGCTATGCAGCGGTTTGCCTGGAGGGAGCGATTATCGTCCTTGCCTGCATTATATTCAGCGTATTTGCGGCATCGCCGCCGGTGGTTGATGTGGATGCGGCAGCGGCCTCCATGGTATGGAGTTATATTGGTGAACTGATTTTCAATATGCTGATTCTGGTTGGCTCGATAAAAATGGCAGACAGAATTGTGCATGAGATGATGGGACTATGAGGAGGAAACGGTATTGGAAGTAAAAATCAATCGAGAGATTCGGAACTATACCGAATCCATGTTCTTCGGATTGTCTATGCGGCAGTGCGTGTTTACAGTGCTTGCCGCCGGTGTAGCAATCCTGCTGTACTTTGTCCTCAAACCGTATGTCGGCACAGAAACGGTTTCGTGGATGTGTATCCTGGGCGCTGCCCCGTTTGCTGCTATGGGATTTGTGACATATCACGGTATGACTGCCGAGCAGTTTGTATGGGCATGGCTGCGGTCAGAAGTGCTGGAGCCAAAAGTCATTCGATTCCAGCCGAATAATATCTATTATGAAGCGTTAAAGCCTGAGCTGGAGAAGAAAGAGAAAGAGGGAATGAAGAACCATGATTAAGAGCATTCGTACCATCATGAAGCAGGACAAAGAACGTTACAAGGTACCTCGTAAGGTGCAGGACGTCATCCCTATCAAGAGAATCTGGCCGGACGGCATTTTTCAGGTGGGCAACAAGTTCACCAAGATGTATCGGTTTACGGATATTAACTATATGGTGGCCTCCCGCGAGGATAAGGAAAGTATGTTCCTGACCTATTCGGAACTGCTGAACAGTCTGGACAGCGGCGCGACTACCAAACTGACGATTTATAACCATCGTCAGAATCGCGCCAGTTTTGAGAGGTCCATTCTGATGCAGATGAAGGAGGACGGACTGGACCAGTATCGCAAGGAATATAACCAGATGCTGCTGGACAAGGCTATGGGCGCAAACGGTATCATGCAGGAGAAGTACCTGACGGTTTCGGTAGCAAGAAAAGATGTGGATGAGGCGAGAACGTATTTCTCCCGCATTGGCGCTGACCTGTCGGCACATTTTGCAGCGCTCGGTTCCAAGTGTATGGAACTAACGGCAGCAGAACGCCTGCGTATGCTGCATGATTTTTACCGTGCCGGTGAGGAAACGACGTTTGACTTCGACATTAAGAGCATGGCGAGAAAGGGGCATGATATTCGGGACTTTATCTGCCCTGACTCTATTGAAAAAAACAAGGATCATCTGATCCTGGGCGATCAGTATTGCCGGGTGTTGTTCCTCAAAGACTATGCCAGCTACATCAAGGACAGCATGGTTACGGAACTGACTGACCTGAACCGCAATATGATGCTTTCCATTGATATTCTGCCCATTCCGACCGATGAGGCGGTACATGAGGTAGAAAGTCGTCTGTTGGGTGTGGAAACAAACATCACGAACTGGCAGCGCCGCCAAAATGCAAACAACAACTTCTCTGCTGTTGTTCCGTATGATATGGAGCTTCAGCGCAAGGAGAGCAAGGAATTCCTTGACGACCTGACCACTCGTGATCAGCGCATGATGTTCGCAGTGCTGACAATGGTGCTTACGGCAGATACCAAGGAGCAGCTGGACGCAGATACGGAAACCGTACAGGCGATTGCCCGAAAGCATATGTGTCAGCTGGCTGTGCTGAAATATCAGCAGCTTGACGGGCTGAATACAGTGCTGCCAATCGGCGCTCGCAGGATTGATGTTTTCCGCACGCTGACAACGGAAAGCCTTGCTGTGTTCATGCCGTTCAAGGTACAGGAAATTCAGGATAAGGGCGGCATTTTCTTTGGAGAGAATGCGATTTCGCATAATCTCATCATGTGCAATAAGGCAAACCTGCTGAACCAGTCCGCGTTTCTGCTGGGTGTGCCTGGCAGTGGTAAATCGTTCAATGCAAAGGAGCTGATTACGTTCCTGATTTTGAATACCGATGATGATATCCTGATCTGTGACCCAGAAGGAGAATATGCGCCGCTTGCGGAAGCAATGGGCGATATTTCGTCTGTGATTCGCGTTTCGGCTGGCGGCAAGGATAGACTGAATGCCATGTACATGGTTGATGGCTACGGCGAAAATAACCCGATTGTAGTGAAATCGCAGTTTATCATGTCACTGGTAGAGCGTATTGACCCGAACGGTGTCGGTCCGCAGCAGAAGTCCATCATTGACCGATGCGTTGCGGCGGTATATCAGGAAGCGGAGCAGTCCGGCACAGTGCCCACGTTGTCAACACTGCGTGAAATGCTGCTCGATCAGCCGGAAGAAAAGGCAAAGGATATTGCGCTTGCACTGGAGCTGTTTACCACCGGCTCTCTGGATATTTTCGGCCATAAAAGCACGGTCAATCTGGACAAGCGGGTGGTTGTGTTTGACATTCATGGACTGGGTGAACAGTTGAAGCCGATCGGCCATCTGGTCATTACGGATACCATGCTGAACCGTGTAACGCTCAACTGGAAACGCGGCAAACGCACTCATGTATTTATTGATGAGTTCCATGTCATGTTTGAAAACGAGTTCAGCGCGGCCTTTTTCAATTCGGCATGGCGGCAGTTTCGAAAGAGAAATGCGTACCCGACCGCTATCACACAGAATGTGGAGTATCTGCTGGATTCCGTTCAGGCAAGTACCATGCTCTCTAACTCGGAGTTTATTGTCATGCTCAATCAGGCAGCATCCGACCGTGAAAAGCTGGCGCACCTGCTGAATATCTCGAATGAGCAGATGAGCTATATCACCAATGCAGATGCAGGCTGCGGCCTGATTAAATATGGCAGCGCACTGGTGCCGTTCATCAACCGTTTTCCTCAGAATACGAAACTGTATGAGCTGATGACGACCCGACCTGGTGAGGGTCAGTTTGCACACGGGCAGGAATAATCCTGCCCCTTTCTGCGTGTGGAGGTGAGCAGGAAAATGTCAAAGATTAAGACCAGAGAAAAGGTACATGGTATTAAGACGCTGGATAAGGCGGCAGTTGCAGGAGAACGTATGAAGGAGGCATATATCCGCTCTAAAGAAGAAGTTACAAATTTGACAGATGACCGTTCGGAGAATCCCAATGCCTATGCTGGGGACAAGGTGCAGCGTGCAGCGGAAAATGCGGCGGAAGATACTGCTCGTGCTGCTGCGGCTGGCGCAAAACTGGCAGTGAAAAAAGGAACAGCGGCAATCAAGCAGCGCAGAAAACGATATGCGGAACCGATGCAGGAGCCGGCGATGCCCAATCAGCCATGGGGTGAAAATGACATCACACCTCAGAAACAATCGCAACGGCAGGCTGGAATTCGTGCACAACAAGTGAAAACGAACCGGAAAACTGCCGGAAAAGATGCTCCGAGAATAAAAATCGGACAGCAGACTGTGAGCAGATTTTCAAATGACCCGGTGGAACAGGGACGTACATTGGCAAAGAGCAAAGCTGTCAGGCAGTTGAAAGCTGCTCAAATCAAACAGCGACAGTCTGCTATTGTGAGTTCTGATCGAACTATTATACCTGCCGAAACGAGTTTCCATGATCGTGTGGTGTATGGCTCATGGCCTAGCGGCAATCATGAAAATACAGCCATAAAGTCGAAAAAAACTGTATTGTCCAGCAGCAGAACTGCTGCAAAAGAGGCAATTTCGCCTAAGACAAATCGGTTGAGAATCAAGAGTGCCGCACGAGAGGTGCAGTTAGCCAGGCAAACAGCACAGTATGCAACTGCGGTTGAGCATCGTTCGGCGGAGGCTGCGGTAAAGTCTACTGAAATTTCGGCACAGGCATTTCGGACAGCGACAAAGCAGACGGCAGCCATGTCTAAACGAGCGGCAGAGGCCACGAAAGAGGTACTGCGAGCAATTATTGCTGGTATGCGGTCGATGGTTGCGGCTCTGACTGCCGGCAGTGGAGTGACCTGCATGGTGATTGTTGTTGTGTGCTTGATTGGCATGATGGCAGGCTCCTGCTTTGGTATCTTTTTCTCAGGCGAAGACAGCGGCACTGGCATGACCATGCGGGACGCCGCACGAGAAATCAATCAGGAGTATAACGAGAAGATAGAAAAAATCAAAATAGACCATCCCTATGATAAATTGATTCTATCCGGTTCGAGGGCCACATGGCCGGAAATTCTTTCGATTTATGCAGTAAAGACCACCTCCGACCAGAGTAATGGTCAGGAGGTGGCATCAATGAATGATATGAAGCTGGAGCTGCTGCGTAAGGTCTTTTGGGATATGAACAGCATTTCCTATCGTGTGGAGCGCCATACAAAGGGCAGCGGCAAGGATAAAACAACGGTAGTATACCTGTACATTACAATTTCGCACAAAACTACTGACGAGATGGCAGATCAGTATCATTTTAATGCTGACCAGAAAAAGCAGCTGGCAGAATTGATGGATGAGAAGTATCGGTCGCTTTGGAGTTCTGTACTTTACGGTATCGGAACAGGAGATGGCGAAATCGTGAAAATAGCGCTATCGCAGCTTGGTAATGTAGGTGGTCAGCCTTACTGGAGCTGGTATGGTTTTACATCGCGCGTAGAGTGGTGCGCTTGCTTTGTCAGCTGGTGCGCGAATGAGTGCGGCTATATTGATGCGGGAGTAATTCCGAGCTTTTCACTGTGCAGCGATGGTTCGGACTGGTTCAAGGCGCGCAGTCAGTGGCAGGAGCGTGATTACGAACCGTGTGCCGGTGACATTATCTTCTTTGACTGGGGCGGCGATGGCGTACCGGATCATGTGGGTATTGTCGAAAAAACGGAAGGCGGTACAGTGTACACCGTAGAAGGTAACTCTGGCGATGCCTGTCGGGAGAATAGTTATCCGGTAGGCGATGCGCGGATTTATGGGTATGGAGTGCCGATGTATTGATTCTGTTGAAGTGGTGATTGCAGATGTACTCAGAGGTGCATTGATAATCACCACTTCGATTTTGGCTTTATCCCATTGTACATCATTTACATAAATACTCTGGCCAAAACGCTGACAATGTGCTATACTGTCTATGACATCCAAAACTAAATAGTTTTTATCAAGAGTTGAGGGAGGGAGTCAGCCCTGTGATCTCACGCCAACCCGGGGAACCGAAGGTGGCAATGCTGACAGCGATAAAAAGAAGTAAATCTGCCTGAAAAGCCTCTTTTGTTCGCAAAAGAGGTTTTTATTTATCTCTGAGAAAGGAAATACACATGATGAAGGGACTTGCTGCAGGATATGGAGCGAAAAATCTTGAGACGGAAAAAGTGCGCCTGGGCGATCTGCGCCGGGGTGCATGCGGGATGGCACATCATATGCTGCTGAAAAACGCAACAACGGAAGAACTGGTTGTGCGTGAGATAAACCATCTGGCGGAACAGTACCCGCAGTGCAGCTTCAAAGTAAATATGGACGGCATTGCCGGCTTCACGCTTTGTACGGATGGAAAACAGGTGTGCACCGGTGATTTCTATCAGGTGGAGCAGATGTACCGTGAGGATGCGTTTGCGTTTCGAGGCTGGCTGGAAGCGCAGTATCACGATGCGGTTGGAGAGGAGTAAACCGTAATGAAAATATGGGAAAAAGCCGCGCAGACAGGCAGACAGGCAGCGGAATTGCTGGATGAGCAGGCGCGCCGCTGGGTGCTGGGTCAGCTGCAAAAGGCCGAAGACATCGGCCGCCTGCAGGGCTGTTTTCGTGAGGACGAGTACCATCCGGCGTATGCACAGGAAGAAGCAAACGGGCTTGCGGAATGTATGGATGATGATTCCGTGCTGCCGCGCCGGACGCTTCATGCGGCAAAATGCTGTTATGAATATCTCATGCAGTGGTTTGATAAGATTGGGGAAGCGCTGTCACAGGATGGCAAAACGGTTGTAATTGGTTCAGAGTATCGACCGGCCGATCCGCTGACCGGAGACACCAATATCGAACTGGTAAAAATGCTGCACAGAGGTGCAACAAAAGAGGAGATCGGCAAAAAACTGCAGATTACTGAGCGGGCCGTGCAGGAGAAGATCGCGGCGCTGAACGGCAAACGCAAAATGCCGCTGCGTGTCGCCGGGCAGGCGCTGCATGTGAACGTATCGGACAGGCGCATTGCTCCGGATGTATGCGAAGATTCGGAACAGAAAAGGGGCAAGCAGAACGTCAAAAAGTATCAGACATGGAATACGATGCATCCGATTACGCTTCAGTTGAACGTGACCCAGCTGTGGACGCTGTTCCGCGCACTTGCGCTGTATCATAGCAAAGGATATACGCTCGGAGATGATATTGCGAAGGATATCTGGGTACAGCTAAGAGAAGCTAGAAGAGCTGGCAGCGGACCGGCTGATAGAACATGCCATGCGTATGGATGCGAATGTAGATTTGTCGTATTATTTAAATAATATTCAGACTGCGGAAGATATGGATAACAGAGGGTTTCGCACCGAGCGGGATTTACTGGGTTCTGACGATAATGTTTACAGAGAAGCTTATGTAATGTTCTATAAAGCAGGACGAAAATGTAACATTTATTTTGGGAAATGCCCCAATAATACAGTATTAGAGCATCAGATAATTATAAATTACGAAAACGGAATATTATCTTTCCGCGAAGCGGAGGATGAAAATGCACCGATCGTGAAAGTTCCGGAGGATCAAATCAGCTATATCGAACTGTGTGAATAAGACAATATTTAACTGGAAACTTGACTTCTGGTTAATGAATTTCGTTGTGCTATACTGTACTCACAAAACAGGAACGGAGTGAGTTACATGATGAACAACATGGAAAAGAACAACGCATATAACGATAAGCTGATCGTCCGCAAGATCATCAAGCAGAGCTGGGAAATGGTCCTCAAGCCGGGCACGGATGATGAAGTGGAGCGGGCATCGTGCCTCGGTGACGCACTGTATAATGCCGCGCGTGAGGAGATGTACCGTGAACTGCCGACTGAGCGTCTGGCGGCCTTTATGGATGAAGCGGGAGCCATCCAGAGCGAGGACGGTCTGCTTCGTCTGGCACAGAGCGAAGGAGTACCGGACAAGTGGGTACGTATCGGCGCATGGTTTGAGCCGACGTATGCGGCATGCGCACTGGGAATCTACACTCAGCTGTACCATCCGGAACTGATGAACGAGGAACGCACGAAAACGCTGGCAGGACTGCTTCGCGGCTCGATGCTGCGCAGATGGACAGGCGGGAAATCTGGAGGTATTCTTCAAGGCGGAGACCAAGCGTTTTATAGAGGGGTATCCGGATCTTTGCCCGGAGTTCACCGAGTTTTTTAAGCACGAGGTCGAGTATGTGCGTGAGCAGTTGGCTTGCTGCGATGTAAAGGGTTATATGTCGTCTGAAATGTCCGGGCGTATCCGTCAGCTGCTGGCGTGGTATGACGGATATCCGAACGCCCTGTTCGTTTACGGCACTTTTTTCAGGGAGAAGACGGCATACGAGATGCACTGTATCTTGGAATGATCTGCATCAGTCCCTGTGCACCGCTTCCGCTTGTAGCACCTGCATTAAAGTGGCTCTCATGATACATAACAGAGAATATTACTGAACTGTCCACACCATACTGACTGCAAAGATTTAATGTATACTGCGTCAAATCACTGCTGAGTGCAACATTAGTGACACGGATGCTTCCAGTTGGCTGTGACGGCTGCGTTTCCGGTGCCGCTGGCTGTGTCTCTGGTGCTGCTGGCTGTGTCTCTGGCGCTGCCGGCTGTGTCTCTGGCGCTGCTGGCTGTGTCTCCGGTGCCGCCGGCTGTGTCTCCGGTGCCGCTGGCGATGCTGCTGCCACTGTAAGAACGATGTTAGATGAAAAACCACCGTAAGACAATGTAATTACATTTTCACCTGCGTGAAGCATCATACCGATATCACTGCTTAACCAGCCTTCTGTGATCGTTGCATAATTTCCATCACTGTATGCTGCTACAACATATACCTCATTGCTGTAAACTACATCGCCTTCACTCTTAGTACCACCGACATAGAAAGCTTCGATACCTGTTACTGTCACAGCTTCAGTAGATGGCTGTGTTTCTGGTACTGTTGGCTGTACAGCCTCAGAAGATGGCTGCTGTGCCGACTCAGACGGTGCTGCTGTCTCACTGTTTGCTGTGCTGTTTTCGATAGCTGCTGCACTAGATGATGGCACAGTATCCTGCTGTACTTTAGATTCCTCTTGCTGGGAACTTACCGTTTCTGCCTGAGATGCCATTGCCATTACCTGATCTGGTGACAGGACTGTTAGTACTTCCTGGCTGTCTGCTGCCTCTTTTGTAGTATCTGATGAGATATCAGTACTTGTATTAACTTTATTTGCAGATGCTAACAGGATATTTTCTGCACTGCTCTCACTTACTGCAACACCTAGCTGCTTTGCATTATCCTCTGTTAAAGCAATATCAGTATTGATCCATGTCTCTCCAAGTGAGTATGAAACAGCAAGACAATCTGCTGAAAGGTACCCCTTCATAGGTCCGTCATATACACAGTATGCCCAGCCAGACTCCAGCAAGCTTACTTCATAAGCATCGTATTCGTATGCTACATCCAAAATATCTGCAGATGTTGTAGGACGAAGACGAATGTTCATATTCGGAACAGTCACTCTTGCATAAAGAGTTCCGTTCTCCTGCATATACGCTGCAGCTTCTTCTCCTGTCAGAAGGTACTCGGTTTTTACCCAGCCCTCCATATCGTCTACTCCAATCTTTGTCCAATCACCGTCTTCGCCAAGAACAGATACAAGCTCTTCTGCCTTAATGGTATTAACCACCTCTGCACTCTCATCTGCCTGTACTCGCACATTTAAGTAATTGCCTACTGTATTTGGATTTACAAGTGCCTGATCTGAAAAATAGCTTGCCAATGGACTCTGTGCAGATGATGCACTTGATGAGTACTGCTCATTTTCTGAATTTTTTTCGTCAGACTCAGTTGACTTTTCTGTTGTCTTTTTCGCCGTTAGCTCATGTTCCCACAACATGCCCAGCTGATAACGTTCAGCGCTGACTAATTCTGCATTTGCTTCTGTCTGAGGCTCCTGCTCTCTTGTCATCTCTTCCTGTGTCTCATCAAGCTCACGCGCGGCGAGAACATCATTATTCTTTGTCTGGAGTGCACCTGTTGAAGAAATAATAAGTCCAGCTGCAACTGCACCAGTTAAAAGCGTTGCTGCCGCTCCATTCACAAGAATTTTTACTCTAGCTTTCATTGAATATTTGACCTCTCCCATTTTTATTTTCATGTCTGTGAAACATTTACTTTTCGCAAACAGTATTTTTTACCGTCCTAGACATGAAAAATATCATAATTATGTAATAACTGTTTCAATTTTATTAAACTTATTACAACTTTGTTACAGACGCATTGTAACATTTTTAATAAATATTGTCAACTGCTTTCTGGGGAGAGCCGTCGCGCAAATCGACAGAAGGCCTAGTTTTGTTACAGTTCACTGTAAACTCAATTCCGTCTCTGTCTTGCTGCCTCAAACATCAAAACAGTGGCTGCCATTGCTGCATTTAATGATTCTACCTGTCCTGCCATTGGAATCAGAATCTTACAGTCTGCAAGCGCTGCTACCTCATCTGACAGACCGTTCGCCTCGTTTCCAATCATAAATGCGCAAGGCTTTTTATAGTCTGCTCCTTCGTAGCTGATTGTTGCGCCTAGGTGAGCGGCATATGTGCTTACACCTGCCTTTTTTAAGCGCTCTATATCGCCTGCAAAATCTTCTGATACGACAAACGGCACGCGGTAAAGAGCACCCATAGTGCTTCGTATTGTCTTTGGATTGTAGATATCAACACAGTCACTGCTCATTAAAATACCAGTCACGCCTGC
>OLVP01000877.1_pt1 | contig 22127 bp, 22 predicted proteins | sample 1673281 | NCBI WGS metagenome assembly OLVP01 (sample SAMEA3178940, study PRJEB25190) | human gut metagenome | biome: human gut; feature: human-associated habitat; material: faeces | place: Austria | collected 2013
GAGAATATGATGTGGATGACCTTATTGGTCTATGACTACATCATACCAGGAGAAAAATTATGTATTTTGTACCGGATGGCACGAAAGAGTGCGGTTATTATGAATGTAAAAAGTGTGGTTATCGTTTTCTGTCTTTGCAGACGATGAAAAAGATTGCGTGTCCTGATTGTGAGTCAGAGATTGATTATGAAATCGGACCGGATGAATCAATGGAAAATGTCATTGATACAGCAGAATTGCTGGAGAAGATCGAAGGAGAAGAAGAGGTTGAAAAGATGGATACTCTTTTAAGCCTTGCGATCACCGGAGGGGATGAAAGCTGGATTTAAACTCTCATGTTACATTAGAGTTCCTGATGAGCTATACATAAGCTAAAAAGAGTATGAGGATTTTCAGGAGGCAGAAATGGACGAAAAAAGGACAGGGTATATCAGCATCGGAGAGATGGCAAAGATGAACCGGACAACTGTGCCGACATTGAGGCTGTACGATTCAATGAAGCTGCTTACCCCATGTTATGTGGATGAAAAGACGCATTATCGGTATTATGATATCAAGCAGAATGCCAGATTGGACATGATTCAGTATATGAAAGAGCTGGGAATAGAATTAAAAGAGATTAAGAGTATCCTTGACCGGAAAGATCTGGATCTGATAGAAGATGTACTGATGCAGAAAAGAGAGCAGACACTGCAGGAGATGGAGGAGCTGAAATTTAAAATGGAGGCGATCGACCGGACTGTGGCATCGATCAAGCGTTACAAAAAATCCCCTGCAAGTGGAACTATTACGTTGGAGTACATTCCGGATCGTACCATTTATTCCATGACGGTGGATAAGAATTTTTATGATTACAATATTGATACATACGAACTGATTCTGAAGCAACTGAAAAATAAGCTGATGGAATGCGATATTCCACAGGTCTACTATTGTAATGCGGGAACGTTGATGAGCCGGAGAAGGTTTGAAGAGCAGATTTTTTATTCTAATGAGATTTTTATTTTCGTAGATGATAATTTTCCGCTTCAGGACAGGGTACAGAAGATTGAAAATGGAATGTATGCATGTATTTATACGGAAGATTTTGATGAAGAACAGGAGTGTGCTGCAAGGCTGTTGGAATATTGTAAAAAGAACCACTATGAAATCTGTGGAGATTATATCTGTGAAGAGATCATGGAAATGCATATTTTTAATGAACGGAAAAGAGCCATGTATTTGCGGCTCCAGATTCCTGTAAAAATGAACAAATAATTTGTCGGATTTCTGTGACAAAAGATGATTGACTCTCAAGTTACTTCAGACTTTATACTGAACTTAGATAAAAATTTAACAAATGAAAAGGAAGATAAAAGGAATTTGTTAAGACAGAAACTGGTATTTCGGTACTGCTTGATCCGGTGTCTGTCAGGGCGATGAAAGCAGTACAGAGAGGAAGGTCAGTATGGAGAAAATTAAAGTAATTCAGTATGGATGCGGCAAGATGAGTAAGTATACATTACGTTATCTTTATGAAACCGGATGCCAGATCGTTGGTGCGATTGACTGTAATCCTGCAATCGTCGGAATGGACATTGGTGATTATGCAGGGCTGGGTGTAAAGACCGGAATCTTGATAAGTGATAATGCCGATGAAGTTCTGGACAATACAGATGCAGACATTGCAGTTGTTACTTTATTTAGTCTTGTAAGTGAATGTTTCCCTCACTATATGAAGTGCCTGAGCAGAGGAATCAGCGTTATCACAACTTGTGAGGAGGCAACTTACTGTTGGACGACAGATCCTGTCAGAGCGAATATTCTGGATGTGACGGCGAAAGAGAATGGCTGTACATTTGTCGGAAGTGGTATGGAAGATATTTTCTGGGTAAATATGGTTGGCATGGTAGCCGGTGGATGCCATAAGATCGAGAAGATTGAAGGTGCAGTAAGTTATAATGTAGAGGATTATGGACTGGCACTTGCCAAAGCACATGGTGTAGGTCTGACGCCGGAAGAGTTTGAAAAGCAGATTGCACATCCGGAAGAGATAGAGCCATCTTATGTATGGAATTCCAATGAGGCACTTGCTTCAAAGATGGGATGGACGATCAAGAGCCAGACGCAGAAATGCGTGCCATATTTTCATGATACAGATCTGTATTCATCTACTTTGGATGCGACGATTCCAAAGGGAAATTGTATCGGTATGGCAGCAGTTGTTACAACGGAGACATTCCAGGGACCGGTCATCGAGACGCAGTGTATCGGAAAGGTGTACGGAGCAGACGATGGAGATATGTGTGACTGGAAGATTACGGGAGAACCGGACACAGAGTTTCATGTTGTAAAACCGGCAACAGTGGAACATACCTGTGCAACGATCGTTAACAGAATCCCGGCAGTGCTTCTTGCTCCGGCAGGACTGGTAACGATGGATCAGCTGGAGGAAATTGCATATCCGACCTATCCGATGGAATTTTATCTGTAGTCAGATGCAGACTGTATTCTACAGATGAAAAGAATAGAAAGAAAATAAGATTAAAAATGAGATCCTGCTTTTTTAAGCAGGGTCTTTTTGCTACCTATTGCGAGATTCCTGCATAATATCTAAGTAAATATAAAGTGATGCAGGGAGAGAAAGGCGAAAAATCTGATCCTGAGTTACTGTTCAGCGAACAGTAACCATAAAATCAATTATCATGCAGAAGGGAACTTTATTGTACAGCATTTGTTGTAAAATAAGGACAGAAACAGCAGAATGGTGGCAGGAATCTTTTCACGGTTGATATAAAAGAGACGTTTATGATAAAATAAAAAAGTGGTGATAAGATTTTTGAACGATTTTCTTTCAGGGATTTTATTGCCTTTTTTAGTAAGTGAAAATAAAATGGATAAAAAAAGAGCCTGTATAGCAGGCTCATCCACACTCTGTGGGTCACATATGTGACGATTTGAAAAAATTCTTATTTGAACTTATGATGTAAATTAGTATGGTACTAACACAACCTTAGTATAAGAGTGAAAAAGATAAATGTCAATAGTTAGATTAAAGAAAAGAGTGCAAAGAAAAAGAAGCCAAAGAAAAGAAAGAAAAAGGAACGAAGGAGGATGTTTATGGGAAAAGGGTATTATGTAGGGCTTGATATGGGAACTGGATCTGTTGGATGGGCTGTAACGGATGAAAGCTATCAGATTCTCAGACGTCATGGAAAAGCAATGTGGGGTGTAAGACTTTTTGAAAGTGCTAAGACTGCGGAAGAGCGGAGAATGTTCAGAACAGGAAGGAGAAGACTGGACAGACGGGGATGGAGGATCGAGATTTTGCAGGAGATTTTTGCAGAAGAGATCAGCCGGGTTGATCCTGGATTTTTTCTGAGAATGAAAGAGAGTAAATATTATCCGGAAGATAAAAGAGATATACAGGGAAATTGCCCGGAACTTCCGTATACACTTTTTGTGGACAAGACTTTTACGGATAAGGATTTTCATAAAAAGTATCCGACAATTTATCATTTAAGAAAGATGCTGATGGAGACGGAAGATACTCCGGATATGCGACTTGTTTATCTGGCACTGCATCATATGATGAAGCATCGGGGACATTTTCTTCTTTCCGGTGATATCAGTCAGGTTACTGAATTTAAAAATACATTCAATCAGTTTATTGAGAATATCAGAAATGAAGAGATGGATTTTGAAATTGAACTGGATGAAAGTGCGGTTCAGATGATTGAGGAAACGTTAAAAGATAAAAATCTTACCCGTTCAGCGAAAAAGTCGAAACTGGTAAAAGGATTAAATGCAAAAAATGTCCGGGATAAAGCGTTTTTGACATTACTTTCAGGTGGAACAGTAAAACTGAGTGATCTGTTCGGAATGGAAGAACTGAATGAAGGAGAGAGACCAAAGATTTCTTTTGCGGATAATGGATATGAGGAATATGCGGCTGTCGTTGAAATGGAACTTGGTGAGCTGTACTATATCGTGGAGTCTGCAAAAGCCGTGTATGACTGGGCGATTCTTTCAGATATTTTGGGAGGAAGTACGTCTATTTCTGATGCGAAAGTCAGAGCGTATGAAAAGCACAAAGCAGATCTGAAGTATTTGAAAGCTGTCGTAAAAGAGTATTTTCCGAAAGAAGTTTATAATGCTGTATTTGTGGAAAGTTCGGATAAGTTGAACAATTATCCGGCGTATATTGGCATGACGAAGAAGAACGGAAAAAAGGTATCGCTTGAGGGAAAACGGTGCAGCAGGGAAGAATTTATGGATTTCTTGAAAAAGAATATTGTTGTAAAGCTGCCGGATGAAGAAGCTAAAATGTATCTGCAAAGTGAGCTTGAAAAGGATTCTTTTCTGCCAAAGCAGGTAAATAAGGATAATGGTGTTATTCCGTACCAGGTGCATAAATATGAACTGAAGAAGATTTTAGATAATCTGGGCGATAAAATTCCATTTTTAAAAGAAAATGCAGAAAAAATAGAAAAATTATTTAGTTTCAGGATTCCATATTATGTGGGACCACTTAGGACAGGCAATGGAGAAAATTCCAAATTTGCGTGGGCAGAGCGGAAAAGTACTGAGAAAATCTATCCGTGGAATTTTGAAAATGTAATTGATGTGGAGCAGAGTGCAGAAAATTTTATCCGTCGTATGACGAATAAATGCACTTATCTGATCGGAGAAGATGTATTGCCGAAAGATTCATTGCTTTACAGTAAATTTATGGTTCTGAACGAGTTAAATAATCTTCGGCTGGATGGACAGAAAATATCTGTAGAATTGAAGCAGAAGATTTATAGAGACGTTTTTTGCAGAAGCCGTAAAGTGACTCAGAAAAAACTGAAATCTTATCTGATCAGAGAGGGGATCGCCGGGAAAAATGTAGAATTGACGGGGATAGATGGAGATTTTAAAGGCTCATTGACAGCGTATCATGATTTTAAAGAAAAGCTGACAGGTGTGGAACTTACGCAGAAAGAAAAAGAAGAGATCATATTAAATATTGTGCTGTTTGGTGATGATAAGAAGCTTTTAAAGCAAAGACTAAAGAAAAAATTTCCGCAACTTACCGAAAAGCAGATTAATACAGTCACTGCACTTTCATATAAAGGATGGGGAAGATTGTCAAAAAAACTATTGGAAGAAGTGACTGTGCCTGCACCAGAAACTGGAGAGGTATGGAATATCATAACGGCATTGTGGGAGACGAATGATAATTTCATGCAACTGTTGAGCAAAGAATATCAATTTTCCGACAGGATAGAGGAGTTTAATGAGGAAAAGGCGGATCCGGAAGTGTCGTATCAGACAATAGAAGATCTGTATGTTTCACCTGCTGTGAAAAGACAGATCTGGCAGACATTACAGATCATTCAGGAAATTGAAAAAGTTATGGGAGAAAAGCCAAAAAGAGTCTTTGTTGAGATGGCAAGAGAAAAGCAGGAAAATAAGAGGACGGAATCAAGAAAAAAGACGCTGTCAGATTTGTACAAAAAATGTAAAAAGGAAGAGCCGGAATGGATAGAAGCTTTATGTACAAGTCTTGAGAAGCATGAAGAACACCAGTTAAGAAGTGATAAATTATATTTATATTATACACAGAAAGGCAGATGTATGTATTCCGGTGAGCCGATCGATCTGGAAGATTTATGGGATAATACAAAGTATGATATTGATCATATTTACCCACAGTCTAAAACGATGGATGATAGTCTGAAGAACCGGGTACTGGTAAAAAAAGAATACAATGCGAAAAAATCAGATACTTATCCGATCGCAGCAGACATTCAAAAGAAAATGATGCCATTTTGGAAATCCCTTTTGACAGGAGGATTTGTTCCAAAAGAAAAATATGACCGCCTGATTCGGAATAATCCTCTGGATGCCAATGAACTGGCAGGATTTATTGAGCGTCAGATCGTTGAAACGCGACAGAGTACAAAAGCTGTTGCTGAAATTTTAAAGAAAATTCTTCCTGATACGGAAATTGTTTATGTGAAGGCAAAGACAGTTTCAAAATTCAGGCAGGATTTTGATTTTATTAAAGTGAGGGACATGAATGATCTTCATCATGCAAAAGATGCTTACCTGAATATTGTTGTAGGAAATGTTTATTTTGTAAAATTCACAAAAAATGCAGGCTGGTTTGTGAAAGAGAATCCGGGGCGAACATATAATCTTGAAAAAATGTTTATATGGGATGTCGCGAGAGATGGAGAAATCGCCTGGAAAGCGGGAAAGAGTGGCTCTATTGTTCAGGTCAGAGCCATGATGGAGAAGAATCATATTCTTGTGACGCGTCGATCCTATGAAGTAAAAGGTGGATTATTTGATCAGCAGATTCTGAAAAAAGGAAAGGGGCAGGTGCCGGTCAAAGAAAGTGATGAACGATTGCGGGATATCGGAAAATACGGAGGATATAATAAGGCAGCAGGAGCTTATTTTATGCTTGTAAGCTCAAAAGATAAGAAAGGAAAAGAGCAGAGAACGATTGAGTTCGTACCAATTTATCTAAAAGACAGAGTGGAAAAAGATATGGAAAGTGCCAGAAACTATCTGATGGAAGAACGTGGATTGAGAGAGCCGAAAATACTGATCAAAAAGATTAAAATTGATACTTTATTTAAAGTCGATGGATTTTATATGTGGCTTTCTGGAAGAACTAGTAATCAGTTGATTTTTAAAGGTGCAAATCAACTGATTTTATCAAAAGAGGATATGAAAACTTTAAAAAAAGTAGTGAAATATATTCAGAGACAGAAAGAAGATAAGAATGTAAAGATCAGTGTGCGTGATGGAATAACAGAAGAAGAGTTGCTAAAGCTTTATGAGACATTTTTAGATAAGATCCGGCACAGTATTTATGGGGTGCGACTCTCTTCACAGGAAAAAACGCTGGTCAATGGAAAAGAGAAATTTATTGATCTCTCCGTTGAAGCAAAGTGTCAGGTGTTGTATGAAATTCTGCATTTATTCCAGTGTCAGAGTGGAGCATCAAATCTGAAAATGATCGGAGGTCCGGCAAGTGCAGGAATCCTGGTCATGAATAATAATATCAGTAAATGTAAAAATATTTCTATTGTCAATCAGTCTCCTACAGGAATTTATGAAAAAGAGATTGATCTTTTAAGAGTATGAGCTGGCGGACGATCGTCATTACCAAAAGAGCTAAATTAGATTTACAACTTGGATTTATGGTGGTGAGAGGGGAACATACGACGAAAGTAGCGTTGAATGAGATTGCTGTAGTATTGATAGAATCTACAGCAGTCTCGCTCACGACCAGTCTGTTGGCAGAACTGACGAAAAGAAAGGTTAAAGTTATCTTTTGTGATGAAAAAAGAAATCCGTCATCAGAACTGGTCAGCTATTATGGAAGTCATGATACCAGTAATAAGATTCGTAAGCAGATTGCGTGGAGACAAAATACAAAAGAAGCTGTCTGGACGGAAATTGTATCTGAAAAAATCAGAAAGCAAAAAGAATTATTAGAATTATTGGGAAAGGAAGAAGCTGAGCTTCTGTCATCTTATTTACAGCAGATCGCATGGAATGATGAAACCAACAGGGAAGGACATGCCGCAAAAGTATATTTTAATGCATTATTCGGGCTTGATTTCACCAGAACAGAGGATAATCTTATCAATGCAGCTTTGAATTATGGATATTCAATTATTTTATCGTCCTTTACAAGGGAAATTGTAGCAAATGGATATATAACTCAACTGGGACTTTTTCATGATAATATGTTTAATCAGTTTAATCTGGCTTCAGATCTGATGGAACCGTTCAGACCGCTAGTGGATAAATGTGTTCTGGGAATGAAACTGGAGCAGTTTGAACATGAAGAAAAAATGTGGCTGGTTGATATCCTGAATCAGGAAGTACAGATTGACGGAAAAATCCAGTATGTGAGTAATGCAATAAAAATTTATTGCAAAAGTGTATTTGACGCATTGAATGAGGATGACAGTGCATTGGTTCGATTTTATAAAATTGAGTTATAGATTTATGAGGGTATTAGTATTTTTTGATCTTCCGGTAATAACGGGTGAAAATAAAAGAGCCTATAGAAAATTCAGAAAATATCTTCTAAAGAATGGATTTCTTATGCTGCAGGAATCAGTGTACTGTAAACTTGCATTAAATGGAACTGCAGTTAAGGCGATTGTAGATAATGTCCATAAGAACAAACCGGAAGAAGGTTTGATCCAGCTGCTGACGGTAACTGAAAAGCAGTATGCAAAGATGGATATTGTAATAGGTGAGACAAAAAGTGAAGTATTAGATACAGATGAAAGGCTGGTGATTCTATGAAGCTGGTACATATCAACCTGAATGAAGGTATTCTTGTCGATGCAATTAATTGCACAGAATGGGTAATAGAATCACCCGAATACTTTTCAGAATATGTAATGGAATTAGCAGGGCAGGTGGAAGGAAAAGAAGGCAGATTCGTATTATCAGATAATGAAAAAGAAGTTGATATTTCTAAAAATGTAGAGCTGATCTTTAATATTTTTGCATTAGATATAAATGAAAGAAAACTGATCAGCAAACTTTATATGGAATTGGAAAAGCTTACTGCGGACGAACGATTCTATGTGAAAACCCAGGAAATGAAGCAATATCTGCAAGAGTATTTATTACAGCTTGAACAGGAGACAGACTATATCCTTGATCTTGCGGATGAAATAGATTTTGCCTCATTATTTAAAGCTTTTGGTATTAAATATGAGGTACTGGAAGAAAACTTCTTAGAACGTCTTGTGAGATATATGCGAATAGTGGAACGATTATTAAAGAAAAAGCTTTTTGTATTTGTTAATTTGCGAAGTTATTTATCAAATCAGCAGATTGATGAATTAATAAAAGAAGCGACGTATCAGGAAATTCAGCTTTTATTGATTGAAACCTGTGCGAGAGATTGCATTGAGGGTGTAACAAGGTATATTATAGATAAAGATGGATGTGAAATATAACATCCTAACAGTTTGAGTACCTGTATTTTATGCGAATGATGGCATTTCATTTTTGAATTTGAGGTTTGAGAATGATGTAAAAATGTATGGTACTCAAACTCATTGCTGACTACGACTGCGGGTCTGTCCGTTTGAGAATGATGTAAAAATGTATGGTACTCAAACAGGGGCAACAACGGGCGTTGTAAGGGATTAGTTTGAGAATGATGTAAAAATGTATGGTACTCAAACTACAGAAAGCGAGGGAACACAACATGATGCGTTTGAGAATGATGTAAAAATGTATGGTACTCAAACAAGCATGAGTTGGGGCGAAGAACAGAAGAGTTTGAGAATGATGTAAAAATGTATGGTACTCAAACTATCTCCTCGACTGCTGCCGACAATATGCTGTTTGAGAATGATGTAAAAATGTATGGTACTCAAACTTACGAAAAGATTCAAAAGTACAGACCTTCGTTTGAGAATGATGTAAAAATGTATGGTACTCAAACTCCAAAATGAGAAAGTAAAGGGTTGTCTGCGTTTGAGAATGATGTAAAAATGTATGGTACTCAAACTAATAATTTCCATCCGTATTAGGAATACTTGTTTGAGAATGATGTAAAAATGTATGGTACTCAAACTTCTTGCAGGACTTAAAAACTAAATACGGCGTTTGAGAATGATGTAAAAATGTATGGTACTCAAACTATGCTTTGATGGGGTTAGCAAGGGAACGGTTTGAGAATGATGTAAAAATGTATGGTACTCAAACGATCAGAATGCCACACACCTTCATAGCAATGTTTGAGAATGATGTAAAAATGTATGGTACTCAAACATGGGTAAAAAAAATCCGTTCAGAAGGTTTGTTTGAGAATGATGTAAAAATGTATGGTACTCAAACAAGAATGCAAGGGGATTGTGATTTAATGTTAAAATACTATTATTTTGTAGAAGTCTTAAAATAAATTGAATTGTGAGGAAAAAATGGATTTTAAATATTGCAAATTAGAAATTTTTATACCGGAAGAAAATTTCCCGGAACTTCAGAAGGCTTTGCAGTCCGTAGATGCAGGGCATATAGGAAATTATGACTCATGTGTGTCCTGTTTAAGGCTTACCAGTTATTGGAGACCATTAGAAGGGACTGCTCCATATATAGGAAAAGCCGGGGAGATTAGTTGTGAACCGGAAATAAAAGCAGAGGTAACAGTATTTAAAGAAAAAGTGGATGAGACAATTGAGGTGGTCAAAAAAGTTCATCCGTATGAAGAACCGGTTATAAATGTAATTCCGATTTGGCGGACAAGTTTTTAAAAAAAGAAATAGACAATTAAAATGACCAACAGTCAAGAACATATTGACTGTTGGTCATTTTTACTGTATAGTGCTTTTAAGAGAGAAAATGACTAATAGTCATAAAGGGAGGAGCTTGTGAAATGGTTAAATTTGGAAAGAAAGTGGTGAAGTTTCGTATACCGATTATTATCATCAGTATTTTACTGTTGATACCGGCAGCTCTGGGATATATTAATACCAGAGTAAATTACGATGTATTGACATATTTGCCGGAAGATATTGAAACGATGCAGGGACAGGATATTCTGGTAAAGGATTTTGGGACAGGAGCATTTTCGATGTTCATAGTGGATGGGATGGAGGATAAAGATGTCTCGGCACTGAAGGCAAAGATAGAGAATATCGATCATGTCAGCAAGGTCTTATGGTATGATTCACTGGCAGATATAAGTATGCCAAAAAGTATGCTCCCTGAAAAGGTGTATGAAGTATTCAATTCAGATACGGGTACAATGATGGCAATCTTTTTTGATGAAGGAACTTCGTCGGATGGAACAATGGAGGCAATCGGGGAAATCCGTGAACTGGCAGGAAAGCAGAGGTTCCTGAGCGGAATGTCTGCGATTGTTACGGATACAAAAAATCTGGCAGAAAAAGAAACTCCGGTCTATGTACTGATAGCAGTTCTTTTGGCGATATTGGTATTAGGTATTACCATGGAATCATTTTTCGTTCCGTTACTTTTTATGCTTAGTATTGGTATGGCGATCGTATATAATCTTGGCAGCAACTATTTTCTGGGAGAGATTTCATATATTACCAAAGCACTGGCAGCGGTGTTACAGTTGGGTGTGACATTGGATTATTCTATTTTCCTGATGCACAGTTATGAAGAGCAGCAAATCCGGTACAATGGGGATAAAGAAAGAGCGATGGCACATGCGATTTCGCAGACATTTTCTTCAGTTATCGGAAGTTCGGTTACGACGGTAGCAGGATTTATTGCATTGTGTTTTATGACATTTACTCTGGGAATGGATATCGGAGTGGTCATGGTGAAAGGTGTTATTTTTGGAGTGTTGGCGTGCGTTACCATTTTGCCGTCCATGATTTTGTGCTGTGATAAGCTCATTGTTAAGACGAAGCATAAGCCGTTTTTGCCGGATATCGGGAAGCTTTCGGATAAAGTTACAAAAAGATATCTCGTATATGTAGTGATCTTCCTGGTGCTTTTATTCCCGGCGATTTATGGAAATAATCATACCTCTGTTTATTATAATCTGGATGAGACACTCCCGAAGGATCTTCCGAGCATTATTGCAAATGAAAAGCTGAAGGAAGATTATGATATGAATACAACGCATATGATTCTTGTTGACAGTTCTACAGAATCAGCGGATGTAGCAAAGCTGCTGAATAAAATGGAAAAAGTGGATGGTGTAAAATGGGCATTGGGATTAGATTCCCTGATCGGTCCGGCTATTCCGCAAAGTATGATTCCTGAGTCTGTCACAGGAATGTTGAAAAATGATAAGTACCAGCTTGTACTTGTCAATTCAGAATATAAAGTAGCGACAGATGAAATCAATGCATAGATCAAAGAACTGAATAAGATTCTTCATACATATGATAAAGGTGGAATGTTGATCGGCGAAGGACCGCTGACTGCTGATCTGATCGACATAACGGATACAGATTTTAAGACGGTAAGTGCTGTATCGATTGGAATTATATTTGTTATCATTTTACTCTTATTTAAATCAGTATCACTGCCGTTTATTTTAGTAGGTGTTATTGAATTTGCAATTTTTGTCAATATGGGGATCCCATATTATACGGGAACGAAACTCCCATTTGTTGCGTCTATTGTAATCGGTACGATTCAGCTTGGTTCGACGGTTGACTATGCTATTTTGATGACAACAAGATATAAAAGAGAAAGAAATCATGGAGCAGATAAATATAATGCGATCACGACAGCACATCGTGCATCTGCCCAGTCGATCATGGTCAGTGCATTAAGCTTTTTTGCTGCAACGATCGGTGTAGGTCTTTATTCCAATATTGATATGATCAGTTCCCTGTGTATCCTGATGGCGAGAGGTGCATTGATCAGTATGGTAGTGGTTATTTTTGTATTGCCATCGATGTTTATGGTATTTGATAAAATCATAGTAAAGACAAGTAAAGGATTTTTACCGAAAGAAGGATGATTCAGTTCTTTTAGAGATCATATAAAATGAAAAGAGCAACCCTGACTGCAAAAAAATAAGGTGATTTGCAGTCAGGGATTTTTTTGGTTATCAGAAATACGACAAAAATCCAAAAGCTCTTTTTTATTATGGAAATTTATGAAATATATATAAATTTGTGGAATCTAAATATTTCCACTTGAAAAAAGAACATACGTTCTATATAATAATATATAAGATGATGCAGATTAGAATTTTTGGATCACCAGGGAGCTGGCAAAGGGGATTTAGAGGATCAGATGTTGATACGATGCACATTCGGGGAGGAACTGTGGGATGAAAGAGAAAGAGAGAACTTATATTGCGATTGATCTGAAGTCATTTTATGCATCCGTGGAGTGTGCAGAGAGGGGCTTGGATCCACTGACGACAAATCTTGTAGTGGCAGATACATCCCGTACTGCGAAGACAATCTGTCTTGCAGTGTCTCCCTCTTTGAAAGCATATGGGATTCCGGGGAGAGCAAGACTTTTTGAAGTGGAGCAGAAAGTCCGGGAAGTGAATATAGAGCGGAGGCAGAAGATTCAGAAAAGAGAGTTCACGGGAGAATCGACAGATGAAAGGGAACTGGCGGAGAATCCGGAGCTGGAGTTGCAATATATTGCAGCTACACCGAGGATGGCTTTGTATATAGAATACAGCGTCAGAATTTACAGGATTTATCTGAAGTATGTTGCACCGGAAGACATTCATGTGTATTCTATTGATGAGGTATTTATTGATGCAACTGCCTATCTGAGAACTTATGGGATGACAGCGAAAGAACTGGCTGCGAAGATGATCCGGGACGTGCTGGAGCAGACTGGGATTACGGCTGCTGCGGGGATTGGTACGAATCTGTATTTATGTAAGATTGCGATGGATATTATGGCGAAGCGGGTACAGCCGGATAAGAATGGTGTGAGGATTGCCTCGCTGGATGAACTGAGTTATCGAAAGCAGTTATGGGATCATCGTCCACTGACAGATTTTTGGAGAGTCGGAAGAGGCTATATGAAAAAGCTGGAAGAGAACGGTCTTTATACGATGGGAGATATTGCGAGGTGTTCCGTGGGAACTCCGGAAGATTTTTATAATGAAGCTCTTCTTTATCGGCTTTTTGGAGTGAATGCAGAACTGCTGATCGATCATGCATGGGGATGGGAGTCATGCACAATGCAAGAGATAAAAGAGTATAAGCCCTCTGCGAACAGTTTGGGTTCAGGTCAGGTGCTGCAGTGTCCGTATCCTTATGAGAAGGCACTGTTGGTTGTCAGAGAAATGGCAGACCAGCTTGCACTGGAACTGGTGGACAAAGAACTGGTGACAGATCAGGTTGTACTTACGGTTGGATATGATATTGAAAATCTGAGAGATCCGTCTATACGTGGCAGATATCATGGCGAAGTAAAAAAAGATCATTATGGCAGGATGGTACCGAAGCATGCACATGGGACAGCCAACCTGCCGACAGCAACTTCCTCTACAAAGGAGATTCTTGAGGCAGTTACCGGACTGTATGAAGAAATTGTAAATCCACTTTTATTTGTGCGACGGATTTCACTTACTGCCAATAAGGTGGTCAGTGAAAAAGATGTTACTGTAGGTCAGAGTTTTGAACAGTTGGATCTGTTTACGGATTATGCAGCACTGGAAGTAAAGAAAAAAGAAGTGCAGGAAGAGAGAAACCGGGAAAAAAGTGTTCAGAAAGCGGTTTTGGATATAAAAAAGAAGTACGGGAAGAATGCGGTATTAAAAGGAATGAATCTGATTGAAGGTGCGACAGCCGTTGCGAGGAACCGGCAGATCGGCGGACATAAGGCATAAAGGGAGGAGAATCGAAGATGAAAGAAGCTGGAACTGGAAGTGACTATGAGGAACTTCTCTATTTGCCGCACCACGTGTCAGATGTGCATCCGAGAATGGCAACGATTGACAGGGCAGCCCAGTTTGCACCGTTTGCGGCACTGACAGGTTATGAGGAGGCCGTAGATGAATGTATAAAAAGAATGGAAGAGGAAGTGGAGAACGAATATGGTAAAGATTGATTTGATAACGGGATTCCTTGGATCAGGTAAGACTACATTTATAAAAAAATATGCCACGTATCTGATGAGAAAAGGCTTGAATATAGGTATTTTGGAAAATGACCATGGTGCAGTCAATGTAGATATGATGTTATTGCAGGAACTAAGAGGAGATCAGTGCGAACTGGAGATGATTTCAGGAGGCTGCGATGCAGAGACGCACAGACGAAGATTCCGGACCAAGCTTATTTCAATGGGAATGTGTGGGTATGACAGGGTTCTGGTCGAACCGTCAGGAATTTATGATATTGATGAATTTTTTGATGTGCTCCGGGACGAACCATTGGATCACTGGTATGAGATTGGCAATGTGATTGCAGTAGTAAATGCAGGTCTGGAAGAGACATTATCAGATCAGGCAGAATTTCTTCTTGCATCGGAAGTTGCAGATGCCGGAAGTATTATTCTGAGCAGAAGTCAGGAAGTGCCTGTGACGAAGCAGGATGCGACCATAGAGCATCTGAACCGGTCTCTGGTGAAGCTCGGCTGCAGACGGCAGATAAAAGGGGATGAGGTGTTAAGATCTCCATGGAATGAATGGACAGAAAGGGAATTTGAACAGGTCTTGAATGGCGGCTACTGTACAGAGAGTTACAGAAAGCCGGAATACAGGGAAGATCAGGGCTTTCAGTCTTTGTATTATATGAATCTTCAGATAAAGAAAGAAGAATTGAAAGAAAAGATGAAAGAGGCATTGAAAGATCCGGCCTGTGGAAAGCTTTTCCGAATTAAAGGATTTATGCAGGATGAGAATGAAAAGTGGATCGAACTAAATGCGACGCAGTATGAAATTCAGATGAACCCGGTCGGGGAGGGACAGAATGTACTGATTGTGATCGGTGAAGGATTGGAGGAGGATGCACTTGCAAAATACTTTGGAACTCCTGCCAGATAGTGATCCGGTCGCATTTGAAAGACTGTTGGAATTGACAGATCAGGGACAGTTTGAATTGATTTATCCTGATGATCTGAAGCAGGGGAAAATTCGTCTGATCTATATGATGAATGATGCAGCGGAAAGTTTTCTTGCATTTGAACAGGCAAGGATGAAGGGAAAGTATAAAAAGGATTTTGAAGGTGAAATTGAAGCAGAACTGCATTTGATGAAAGATCAGCAGGAATACGGGTTAATCATCAGGCAGGCGGAAAATGTATTTACTCTTTTCTTCAGAAATCTGACAGTAGAAACCCGGCTTTATAACTATGGAGAAATTGGACATTTCTGGATCAGTGGTTATGAGTATCTGAGGCAGATTGAGTATAAAGCATCAATCATCAGAGATAAAAGAGAATATCTCGGAAATGATTTCTGTAATGAGACGGAACTGAAACTTGCAGAGCTTGCAGATTTTCCACCTTTGAATTATTGCTGTTATCCGTCAGTTTCAGAGCAGTATATTTTTTACCGGGATGATCCGTGGAGTCCGTCTGAAGAGGCAATGGATGTCATGGAAGAACTGCTGGGAAAAGTAGATGACCGGAGAATGCTCAGAATATTGAGACTTTACCGGAGACACCCATATAAGGTATTGGCACGCTATATGGCAAGGATGTTCCACAGGAGTTCGCATGATAAGATTGTTGATCTTTTGCAGGAAATGATCGTAGAAGCTGCAAAGACGTATCCGCAGAGAAGATTGCAGACAGATGAAAAAGTGCGGTATGAGAAGCTGCTAAAAAAAGCGGAAATGAGAAAAAATGAACTGGAGTCGCGGGGGATTAGGGCAACGGTCTTCTGCGAAGAACCATTTGAGGCGGTCAGGGATTCGGTTGATCTTAAAGTATATCTTATGATCTGGAAAAGAGGAACTTTTAATAGAAAAGTAAGAATTGAAGAGATCATTTAATTGTTATCTGAAGACGGATGGAGTATAATAAGCAGTGGTCAGATCGTGACTTAAGATAAAGATTGGATTTTTATTAAAGAGAGGATACACGTATGATAACAGTAAAAGAATACAGAGGACATATTCGTAACTGGGAAGAACTTTGTGAAAGATTGGGGATTGATCTGTCTCTTTCAAGAGAAGAGCGGGAAAAAGAAATTCTGATCAAAGCGTATCAGACATGGGGCTATGAGATGGCAGACCATATGTATGGAATGTTTGCATTTGCTCTGTGGGATGATGAAGAGAAGAAGCTGTTCTGTCTGAGAGATCAGTTTGGCACAAAGCCATTCTATTATTATGAGACAGAGGATGGACAGCTTCTGTACGGTACAATGATCCGTGATATTATGAAGCAGCCTGGTTTTGTGAAAGAATTGAATGAGGAAATGCTGCAGTTATATCTGAGTCTTACGTATGTAGCCGGTGAGAATACGTTTTTCAGAGGTCTGAAGAAGCTGATGCCGGGACGTTATCTGATCTGGCAGAATGGCAGACTTACGATTAAAAGATACTGGAAGCCTGAATTTCATCCGGATGAGAGTAAGTCTCTTGAAGACTGGGCAGATGAGATTCATTCCACGATCCAGGAGATCATGCCGGAAGTGAAGACTGCGGATGAGAAAGTAGAGTCTTTCCTTTCAGGTGGTGTAGATTCTTCCTATGTACTTGCAATGTCTGATGCAGAGCAGGCTGACGGATGTGGATATGAAGAGGAGAGATTTGATGAATCTGTTCTTGCAGAAAAGACTGCAAAGATTCTTGGAAGAAAGTTCTCAAGGAGTCTGATCACACCGGAGCAGTTCTTTGATATTGTACCATATGTGATGTATAATATGGAGCAGCCGTTAGGTGATGCATCTGCGATTGTATTTACGCTTGGATGTAATGCAACGGCAGAGCATACAAAAATCTGCTATTCAGGAGAGGGTGCGGATGAATTTTTTGGTGGATATAATATGTACCGTAATGCAGAACGTTATGGGGAGAATCTGAAGACGTTCTATGTTGGAAATACGAACATCATGAAAGAAGATGAGAAAAAGAAGATTCTGAAAAAGTATGACCCGGATGTACTCCCGATCGAAGTGGCAAGAGAAATTTACGAAGAGACAGAAGGACTCGATCCGCTGTCAAAGATGTCAGATGTAGATATTCAGATCTGGCTGGAGGGAGATATTTATCTGAACGTTGATAAGATGAGTACGGCAGCAGGACTGGAGATCCGTATGCCACTGACAGACAGAAGGATTTTTGACATCGCGTCCCGTATGCCTTCAAGATATAAAGTGAATGAAGAGCAGAATAAGGTGGCGTTCCGTACAGCCGCAGCGAAGGTATTGCCGGAAGAGATTGCTTTCCGCAAGAAACTTGGATTTATTGTTCCAATTCGTATCTGGATGGCTGACGACAGATATAATCAGGATGTAAGACGGTTGTTCAACAGTGAGATTGCAGAGAAATTTTTTGATGTGGAGGCAATCAATGAAATTTTTGCAGACTATGTTGGTGGAAATTCTGATAACTGGAGAAAGGTATGGACGATCTATACATTCCTTGTATGGTATGAGGAGTATTTTATAAAGAGATAAGCTGGCAGCAAAGTGTAGAACGTTGCAGAGATAAAAAGGAAACCGCAGAAGTAAAATGAGACTTCTGCGGTTTCTCAAATATCTTCTTCAGATCATGGAAGAAGAAAGGCATACATAACAACAAAGTGGCACATACTTCCGCCCATTACGAAGAGATGAAAGATCTCATGGCTGCCGAAATTTTTATGACGGCTGTTGAATATAGGAAGTTTTAATGCATAGATCACTCCACCTACAGTATAAATAATTCCTCCGGTAAGAAGCCATGCAAAAGCGGCAGAGGACATATTATTGAGGATCTGAGAAAAAGCCAGAACACAGGTCCATCCCATACCAATGTAGAGGACAGAGGAGATCCATTTCGGACAAAACACCCAGAATGCCTTGATCAATATGCCGGCAATCGCAAATGCCCATACAACACAAAGAAGCGTGATGCCACGAGTCCCTTTTACTACAAGGAGGCATACCGGTGTATAGCTTCCTGCGATCAGAACGGAGATCATCATATGATCGATTTTTTTCAAGATAGTATTTACTTTTGGCGAGATATCAAAAGTATGATACGTTGTACTTGCAGCATATAATAAAATCAGACTGATCGCATAGACTGTAAGAGATCCAATGTAGATCCGGCTTGGTTCATGTGCAGCCTTGATAAGGAGCGGTACTGCCGCAAAGATTGCCATGAGCATGCCGATAAAATGAGTGATCGCACTTCCGGGATCTTTAATATGATGTCTTTTTTCCATAATAACACACCTCCGATATATTGATAAAACAACAAGTAGTTTTCAATACTACATTTAACGTATGCATATATAATAGCATGTATTCATGAAAAATCAAGAGGAGATTAAAAGGAATATGAAAAAAGTCAGATACAAATGTTGTACCTGACTTTTGAATATCTACGGGAATCCACAGGAAAACTATCGAATGACAGTGCCTGTCTTGCCTTTTAATGCATCCGTTACTTTATCGAAAGAAGTAATGTAAGCACTGCGTCCCTCGCATTCTTCTACGAAATCAACAGAAGCACGGAATTTAGGAAGCATATTGTAAATTCCAAAATGTCCTTCCTCCATATATGTCTTAGCCTGTTCTGTTGTGATCTCTCCCAGCGGTTCTTCATCTTTCTGTCCGAGATTAATGCAGACTTTTTCGACATTTGTAAGGATGATGAGCATTTCAGCGTCAATTCCCTCTGCAAGCTTTCCGGCTGCAAGATCTTTTTCGATGACGGCACTTGCACCTCGGAGATGGTTGTCCTGCTCCAGCACCGGGATTCCACCGCCTCCGGCAGCAATTACAACCTGATTAGCATCAAGAAGTGCCTTGACGGCATCCAGCTCGACGATTTTTACAGGATTTGGTGCGGATACGACACGACGGAACCCTTTGCCTGGCTCTTCAATCACATAATTTCCTTTTTTACGCTCTTCATTTGCTTCCTGTGCATTCATATAACGTCCGAGAACTTTGGTCGGTGTATAGAAAGCTTCATCATATGGATCGACAATTACCTGAGTGAGAACAGTACTGACAGTTCTGTAGATTCCACGATTAAGAAGTTCCTCACGGATTCCATTCTGAAGGTCATAACCGATATATCCCTGGCTCATGGCTGAGCAGACAGACATAGGAGCCGGTGTATAGTCTTTATGAGCTTTTGCAAATTCATTCATGGCTGTGTGGATCATGCCAAGCTGAGGTGCATTGCTGTGCGTGATCGCAACCTGATAGCCTTCCTCAATAAGGTCTGCGATACATTTGGCAGTATGCTTTACTGCGGTCTTCTGTTCTGGAAGTGTAGTACCAAGTGCACGGTGTCCCAGTGCAACAACAACTCTTTTTTTCATAATAATTTTCCTTTCGTTTCAAATTTTCAAGCTAATAACTAATTAAATTTTACTATTTTTTTTATATGAAATCAATATTTCTTACCAAATATATGGAAGACTTATTTTTAAAACAAAGCCAAGGAAGATAAGGCTGAGGAGAATACAGAGTACAATGCGGATGCTCTTCTTTAAATGGGAAAAAGCTTCTGTCCATTTAGGGGCAAGATAGTAAAGGAAAGCACATCCAAGCAGTGCAAAGACTGCGGAACCTCCGATATATGTATGTTCGTTCAGTGTGAAAAGATAGTCACTGTAGGCAGTTACTTTCAGGCTGTATCCGAGTTCAAGGATCCAGCTTGCGAGATATTCGATCAATGTGTAGACTGCAAAATTCAGAAAAAACACAAGCTCTGGTTTGGGAATGAGTTTCTTCATAAACAGTAAAAGTAATATGCCGAAAATCCCATACATAGGAGCCCATGGAGAGAAAACTGCTCCATCAAAAGAAAATTCTCCTGTCTTTAAAAGATGTATCAGGTTCTCTACGATCCATCCAAAAATAGAAAAAGCATGAAAAAGAAAAATGCAGGACCAGAGATCGTATTTACGAACCGGGTTGACCGGTGATCTTACAGCAGAAAATGGCGGTTGTACAGAAAAAAGGAAAACCGGATACTGGTCAGGTGCAAAATAAGAGGTCTGTGTATAAGGACCTTCCGAGTCATCATAAAGTGCCTTACTGATCAGAAGCTCATCTTCGGAAGGAATATGTTCCAGATAGGAATCATCCAGGTATTCATAGCCGGGAGAACGTGAAAGCACATAATTTCTGCGGAGTGTCAGATATAATTCAGCTTTGCAGGTTGCCATATAAGGGTTCACATATAAGAAATCGACAAGTCCCAGACTGAGCAGGGAGAGCATCTTCCATCCCAGAAAAGCCAGATCCAGCAGTAAAAGCTTTTTCTTATTATGATTGCTGAGCTGGCGGGAAAGGAAGAAAGCATTTTTTTTACTGATCCTGGGATTTTCTGCCAGGATATATGGAATCATCCAATACTCATAATGCTTGTAGATTCCACCGATGACTGTAAAATTCCACAGAAACTGGTAGAGACTGCGGAAGAACATGGTAAAAGCAGGCCTGCGGATATAATGTAGCTTATAAAGAAAAAAGATTTTGGAAATCCGGGTATCTTTATAATTTTTCGATTCTAAAAAGAAACGTTTCTCGCCGATGATCAGAATATTATTTACAAAAATGCGATAGAGAAAAGCCAGGATCGCACTGATTCCAAGGATGAAGACGATAAAGTCGAAATGTTCATCCAAGAAAGTATTGAAGATCTTCAGGACTGCAAAAAAAGTAGAGGTACTGTCTGCATACAGATCCACAAGAAGATTGGTATAAGTAGCAGAAGGATTTTGATATAGATTCTCAATGTCAGTATTATGAAAAAGCCTTGTGGCAGTCTCTTCCAGGATCTGCGATGTAGTTTCGGTCTCAAAAGTCTGATGCAGATTGGAAATCGTGTCAATATGAGATAACGGATGCACTCCCAGAAAAGCGGTTGCCAGGGGATAGGAAGCTGTGAGAAGAGCGATAAGAAAGCAGACGGATACCATACGCCAGTAATTTTGTCGGATCGATCTGCGAGCATTCTTTTTTAATTCTTTTCTTTTCCACATAGTACTTTTCTCCCGTCTCTCTGATGGTATCATCATTATAGTTGAGCATGGTAAACTTTTCAATGTCTATTTATGCATCTGCTCATGTTCTTTCTTTACTTCGTTGAAGCAGGTGAGAGCATTCCATTCACAATTTGTTGGTGTGAGGATCGCTTTATAAGGAAATGGACCAGCACCGCAGCGTCTGAGGGCAGCAAGTGCCTGATCAAGTCGGTTATTCTGAAAAAAGCAGAAAAGGAACAGTGGGGCAGAAAGTTCTTCTCCGTCATAAACCTCAGTGGTGGGGGAAAAATTTTTCATTCCGGCGAGAAATCCGAGCGGTTGCAGATAGTCTTTCTGTGAGATGCAACGCAGCCGGATATGCAACGGAAGCAAGGCACGCTGGATCTTCAAAAGCTCGGGCCTGGAAGGTGCATGGAACAGCAGTAAAGTTTCATTCATAACAAACTCTCCTTTAGGATCATGATGAATCTATTGTAAGATGTTGGGATCAAAAGCCCCCAACAATGATGCCAACGGATTGTTTCGTGCTACGCACTCCCACA
>OLVP01000900.1_pt1 | contig 21578 bp, 17 predicted proteins | sample 1673281 | NCBI WGS metagenome assembly OLVP01 (sample SAMEA3178940, study PRJEB25190) | human gut metagenome | biome: human gut; feature: human-associated habitat; material: faeces | place: Austria | collected 2013
CCTCCGCGTGAACGTCGGTGAAGAAGTTGAGCATGGTGTTGTCATCCATAAAGACCGCCTTCACCGTGACCTTGCCCGCCGGCATGACAAAGGTGTACTTGCCGCCGCCCTTGTCGGTCAGCGCGAGCGCCTTGCCGTCCTTGTCCAGCACGGTCAGGCTTTCGAGGGTGTAGCCCTTGTCGGGGGTTGCCGTGATGGTCACGGTGTCGCCCTTGGACGCGGATTGGGGAGATACGGCGATGGCGCCGTTTTCGGTCTTATCCGCAGAAAAATCGTAGCCGGGTACGGACGAGATGTCGCCGCCGGAGGACGAACGTCTGGTAAAGGTTACTGCGGCAACGGCACTGTCATTCATGTCTGCCTTGACCGCAATCGCCTGGATCGTGGTGGTAGAGGTCAGGCTGATTGCACCATTGTAAGCCGTACTGTTGCTGGTCGGCATTGTGCCATCCGTCGTGTAATAAATGGAAGCACCGGGTGTTGCGCAGGAAATCTCCACCGTCTACGTACCGCGGAAGCTGGTCGTGCCGTCCGGCTTGAAGACCGGCGCTGCAACGGTCAGCTTTGGAGCGGTCTGCGTGCTGCTGGTCACCGCACTTGCCTTTTACGTATCGGTTCCCGGGATTCGCACATAGCCGGTATATTCCGTGTTCGGCGCACAGTCCGTCTTGGTGTTGACTGCGGAATACTGTTTCCCGTCGAAGCTGTACTCCGCGTTTTCTACCTCCGGAATGGTCGCTGTGAAGGTCTTTTCGTCCTCATTGAATGCAAAACCAAGGGTAAATGCAGCCGGAGCCGCAGGACCGTCTGCTTTTTCGACCACCTTGGTAACAGCAGTCATCGAACCGAGTTCCGCACTGCTCTTTACCACCACGGTGATCGTCTTGCCGATATCGTCCGCAGTCAGCGTGTACTTGTCGGTATCGGTTGCGATCGGCGCGTTTTCACCGCTGCGATACCACTTATAGGTCAAGGTGCCGGAGTTATTCGTATCGGTCAGCGTTGCCGTCAGTTCCTGTCCAAACTTCGCAGCACCGTTGATCTCGAGCGTTCCAGTGAGCGCCGTGCCTTTCTGCATCTGCAGGGTTTTGCTCTCCTCATCATAAGACTACGGCATAACCAGCCATATCCGAGTAGAAAAAGCGGCTGTTATCCGTATCGCAGGCTTCAGACAGGGTATACGATGCTTTGTCGGTCTCCAAAGGAGATATGGTAATGCCGATGTTAGTGTCGGGTGCCATATTTTCATCCAGAACAGCAGTAGAGGAAACATAACCGCTCGTCCGCTGGAATGCAAAGCAGAAGTTTCCCTTTGTATTGCCGGTTATCTTGCCGCCGGACAAGGCAGTTGCCAGTGTTTTATTCGTCATCCATACGCCATAGCCGCTGTTGTCGGTAATTTCGCCGCCGCTTATGGTAAGGTCGCTCCAAATCACATCTACGCCATGCGCCACATTGCCGTCTCCGACAGCGGTGTTATTGCAAATTTTTCCTCCATAGATATTAACATTATTGCGGGTTGCATCAATCGCGGCGGTATTGTGCTGACCTTTATACGGCGTCATTCTGTTGCTGCTGATTTCACCGCCGTACATATTAAATACACCCGGAACATTAGGCCGCCCCTCATCAAATCCACTGGCGCTGGAGCTGTCTACATCAATAACCGACTGTGCATTTGTCGTACAGTTCGTAATCTTACCGCCGTACATATTAAATGTACCGCCATACAGCTTTACTGCGCCCGGATAGGCAGTGTTAGTCGGCACCTCGCTGCTGCCACCGCCGCTGATTTCGCCGCCGAAGAGATTGAGCGTGCTCTTCCGCCGGCATTCGAACAGTGCCGAATACGTGTTCCCGTCATCCGAAATCTGAACGATCTTGCCGTTTTGTCCCTTCGAGCAGTCGCAGATAGAGAAGCTGGCGCCTTCCTCCAGATAAATACGACGAAGGCCTGATAGTCCGGTCGTCCGAGGCCTGTATTTCATCGTATGACCGTTCAGGCAGATCTTCACGTCTCCGGTGACGACGATCTTTCTTGAATTGTCATTATCGACAAGAGTCGTATCTTTGGTCAGGTAATAGTTTCCCGGTTCTATATATAATTCGCCCTCTTGAAGCTCTGTATGGATATACTCGATTGGTGTCCAGGCTATATTTTCGTGATTTTCTGTATGATCCGGAGCTGTGCAGGCTGCACCGTCTCCGCATATCGGATGAATGCCGCCCTGGTGTTTGGCGCTTTCACGCACGAAAAAGAGCTGTTCTCCGTTATACCACGTGCTCCAGGGGTTTCCCTGGTCGTATTTTGCTCCGCTGGGTGCCGGGAAATGACCGGCATCCTCCTTGCTCATCGTACCGATGCAGCGCAAAACCATACTGGAGGATTCCATTCCAGCAAAGTTAATCTGATAGGTCGTATTTTCAGCTAAGCCGCCTTCTCCTACATCAATACCGCCGATATCTAATTGAACCAAATAGATATCGCCAAGGATCGGTGCACCGGAAAGGCACATACGGCCATACCCATACAAAGCAACATCGCTGCCATTCCCGGCCGTGTTTCCGGTGATTTTTCCGCCGTACATATTGAAGATTGCTGTACTTCCACCTACATTTGCACCACTGCGGGTAGAACCGGTGATTTTACCGGTCTGGTTTTTCGAGCAGTCACAAAGCGTGAAAGTTGTATCGCTTGTGATTGTAACACCGCCGTTCGTCGTGCTGTCCTTTGCCTCCAGAAAAGTGATGGTATGACCATTCAGACACAGTACGATACTGTTGTGACACCGCCAATACTCATCAATAACAACATTAGCCGTTAAATAGTAGTGTCCGTTCGCTTGTGTATTCCGCAGCTCACTCTCACTGCCGATCGGCTGCCAGTCCGTGATAATCTCGTGGCTGGCATGATTCGGGTCTGTGCAGGCGTCCCCGCGGCCACAAATCGGATGAGCGTGTTCTGCGGCAGCAGCCTGAACATTAACAGCATCCGCGTCTATGTCCTGAACGTCAATGTCCTGTGCGTCCGCATCCGCATCATCGCTACTCTCCACAGCATCGTTCTCAATAACTGCGTTTTCAACGATGGCATCCTCGACGACAGCGTCATTGTCAGTCGTGTTTTCGATAATCTCGGTATCGACCTTCTCAACGGCAGTGTTCCGGAGCGCATCTTCACTGCCGTCCGGCTCCTCCGCCAGCGCTGCCACCGGCAGCATACTCAGGCACAGCAGCACAGACAATCCTGCGCTCAACCTTCTCTGCCATATAAACCGCTTTTTACTCATACCATTTTCCTCCTTTTCTGTGGTGTTCCTGCTCGGCCATGGAAAACAGCTCGTTATGGCTCATCTCCACATCACCGAAGCGGACAAAAATGCCGTTTGTCACCGCGCTGTTCCACACCTGCGGGTCGGAAAGTGACCGAAATCGGAATTTATCCAGATAGGGCTTCATATCCAGCAGCAGTCGGCTGCCGGAGATAAAATCGACCTGCAGAACGTGGTCGGTCAGCGGCTTGACTGACTGAATGTATTTCCGGTCCAAATGCGTGCCTCCTCTCGCCTACACAAAATAAAAGGTCCACCGTACCTATAGGATACGGTGAACCTTTCTAAAAAACCATTCACAAGTTGTTAGTTTTTATCCGCAAGCAGATCGAGCAGCACTGGACTTTGTGTTGAGCGTCAATACGGCCTGCTATGTGATTTCTGTTCGTCGATTCGGGAGTTTGCCCGTCATTTTTTTGCTGACCCTCGGCTTCTTTGTTGCTGCCCATATCGAACGCACTGCAAAAAACCGGTTGCGGCTTAATGCGATCCACGCGCAAAGATAACATCAACAACCGCTTAGAGCAATGCTGAATTAAGGGGCGCGATTTATAATAAATCGCGCCCTTTTAACATTGCATATAGTAATCAGGAATTCCGTCAGCGTTATATATTGCCAGAGCAGCGGATTCGATACAATCGGCATGTGCTGCACTTCATTCTGAAACATATGATTTTAAAGAAGAAGGAGCTTGTTGAAAATATGAATTCATTGAAGATTCATCGGATACGCAACGGCAAAAATGTGCACAAGAACTAATTTATGCGTTAAGAACCGCGCTTCTCGTGTTAAAAGTGTATAAATCAAATTGACATTTTTCTACTAAACTAATAAACTTATCTCAAGTGAGAGAGATGATTTTGCGGCACTCAAAATCATCACTGCAAAGCGAAAATCCCACAAAATCGCATACTGTGAATAAGAGAGGAGGCTGGCTGCCGCGCCTTAAACCATAATTATTATTGTAGGAGGTTATTTTATGTCAGGGAAAAATACTACTACACCTGCAAAGCAGGATGGGTTCAAATCTCAATGGAGCTTTATCATGGCTGCAGTCGGATCCTGTGTCGGCATGGCAAACGTTTAGCGGTTCCCCATGCTGGTCTCCCGGTACGGCGGCCTGACGTTCCTGATTCCTTATTTCATTTTCGTGATTGTCATCAGCCAGTCCGGCATGATGGAGGAATTCTCTCTGGGCCGTTGGGCGGGTTATGGACCGGTAGGCTCTTTCGGCAAAGCCATGGAAAATGGCGGTAAATCCAAGAAGGTCGGTGAACTCATTGGCGGCGTCCCTGTGTTTGCGTCCCTTTGTCTCGGTATCGGTTACTCCGTCATCATGGGCTGGGTATTCTACTATGCCAAAATGGCGCTGACCGGTGAACTGGTCGCTATGGGAAACGATATGAATGTCATCGGCGGGACTTTTGGCGCTGTCGCACCGGAGGCAGCCAGCCTGCCGGAAGCCATTAAGATGACCTTTGCAACAGGCGGCGCCAATAATTTCTGGATTATTCTCGCGATTGCAGTGTCCTTCCTTATTATGATTCTGGGTATTGCGGGCGGCATTGAAAAATCCTGCAAGGTCATGATTCCCGCCCTGTATGTACTGTTCATCATACTGGCGATTATGATGCCCTTTGTGCCTGGCAGCAGCGAGGGCTACAAGTACATTTTCTCTTTAGATCTCAGAGGTCTGCTGGATGTGAACGTATGGGTGTTTGCCTTTGGTCAGTGCTTCTTCTCTCTGTCTGTGGCCGGTTCCGGTTCTGTTATTTATGGCTCCTATCTCGATAAGGACGTTAAGATCCGCCAGTCCGCGATCCTCTGTGCACTGTTCGATACCTCTGCGGCATTACTGGCCATGTTCATCGTTATTCCCGCAATGGCCACCACCGGTGCCGACCTTGGCAACGGCGGCCCCGGTCTGATGTTCATTTATCTGATCCCCGTGTTTAACAATATGGGCGGAATTGCTCGGATCATGTTCATCTTCTTCTATGTGGCCGTCCTCTTTGCAGGTCTTTCCTCGATTATCAACCTGTTTGAGACCCCTGTCGCTTTCCTTCAGGAGAAATTGCATTTCAATCGCGTAACGGCCACCGCCGTGATCCACATTATAGGCGTGGCGATAGCTTTGACGATCCAGCCCTGGACCTCTCAGTGGATGGATATGGTATCCATTTACCTTTGCCCTCTGGGCGCACTTACCGCCGGTATTATGTTCTTCTGGATCATGAAGAAGGACACCGCTTTGGCGGCCGTGCAGGAGGGCGATCCGAAGCCCGTCATGCCCTGGTTCCTCTCCTTCGGCAAGTATGTATTTGTACCTTTGTGCGCAGCTTGCTTCATTTTTGGTATTGTGTTCGGCGGCATTGGCTAATAAAATCTGCAAGTTCCATAAAAATCACCGGAATCAAATGATTCCGGTGATTTTTATGGAACTTTTGTCAAATTATCACTCAAAAGCAAAGAAAAACCGCCCATTTTAAAGAAACAAGCGGTTTAATATGGTACGCCCGGTGCGATTTGAACGCATGGCCTTTGGAGTCGAAGCGGTGCTATGTGAGGTGTTTGCATCGCAGCGACTACTGAAAAGGTGCAGTTCACCAACATTTTGTGCGGTTTTTTGTATGTTTTCTGCACTTGTTGGGACTGCCGATATTCGGTGGCAGTAGCCTCGTAGTAGCCGCAGTGGCGTTGGCTATTCTTTGACCGGTGGCAGGAAACCCTCGACCTGCTGGCGGTATTCGGCTTGCTCCTCGCGGAAGAAACGTTCCAGCAGACTGTAATCCTGCTTGGTCTGCGCGGTATTCAGTGCATGATAATATTCTGCCTTGCGGCTGTCATTTACCACAAAGGGGATAATATCGTCTTTCAGACATTCCTTAAACAGAATCAGCCGTCCGGTTCGTCCATTTCCGTCTTGGAACGGGTGAATGGCCTCGTAATCTGCATGAAACTTTGCCAATCCGTGCAGATCATGCTTGTCTGCTGCATTGTATTCGTCCAGAAGTGTCGTCATGCGTGCGTGGACATCCTCCGGCAGCGCAGTTGTAATATCCGATACGATATTTCGGCGATTCTTGTATTCTCCGATCGGATAACCGTTTGCAATGTCCTCAAACACGCCGCTTTTCAGCTTGTAATGATACCGCTTCATCAGTTCATGCGAAAGCGGCTCTTTATAGGTTTTCAGCATTTCATTGAACATCAGAAAGTGGCCGGTCATTTCCTCGACGTCTTTTGCGCGAATCAGCGCATCTTCCGACGTCAGGGTGCCGGTATCGAACAGAGATGCCGTCTGCTTTTCCGTTAATGTGCTGCCTTCAATTCTGTTGGAATGATAGGCGAGTGTTCTCTGTGCGAACGCGTATACGCCGCCGTGGTCATTTTTCTTCTGCTCGATTTGAAGACGCTGGATAAGCCGAGTGGTAAAACTTTCTGCCATAGTTATCTCTCCTGCTGTTCCAGATATTTGCTTTTATTATACCCAATCTGTTGCTGCTGTGCAAGGTGCTTAGCGATGCATCACCTTATACAGCAGGTCGAGGCAGGCATCGGTTTCGTTGCCGAAGACAGTGACGTCGCGCTTTTCGCCGTTCACGGCGAAGAATACCTCCCAGCCTTGTTCTGTCCATTCCATGGAATAGCAGTTCGTGCCGAAATAGCCGGCACTGAAGTCATACAGGTCTTCGGGTACTTTCAGATAGACCAGAATGGAATGCAGCTTACGGATAGTTAAATTCGGCAAGGTTTTATCAATATCGCAATAATGCGTCATGCGATAGAGCAGATTGAAACAGGCATCGGTTTCATTGGAGAATACCTTAACATCACACTTGCTGCCGCGTTCAGTCGCATATACTTCCCAGCCTTGCAAAGTATGCTCTATTGTTTCACAGGCACCCAGACGCGTATTATTACCCAAGTCATAGGCGCTTGCAGGGACTTTCAAATAGTGAAAAATAGCACGGAGCTGATCTTGGTTCATTGTGGTCATTTTATAACCTCCTCTAGATAACCGTTTTCGATTAGTTTTTTAACGTTAGTTGGCAGGTGGTACTGTATGCCGCCGCCCCATTCGCCAAATGCCGGAGCAATTCTTCCTGCTTCTACATTTTCAATGGGTTTAATCACTCGATAAACATGATAGACATTCTGATTTTTATAATAGGGCAATGACCGCATTTTATATGGTGTGCCTTTCGGCGCGGTAAAATCACCGCCTGGTCCGCCATAGCGGTCGATTAAAGCACCGGCATCGAGTGTTTCTATATGCTTTGTTCCTGCCACAAATCCATCATCTGGTGCGTACTTAGGATAGTCAACACTCCAGCCGTCATCACGGTATTTAATGTATTTGGTATCGCGAACGATAAGAGCATCTTCCGGCAGGTTGATTTCCGCAGCGTTTTGAGCTGCTGCATTTTCAAACGCCGCCACATCATCAATCATCGCCGGAGCATATTTTTGCGCTAATTCATATGCGCCAACCGCGATTGAAGCAACACCGAGGGAATTCAGCCAATGCTCCAGTGACAGCGGTTCATCCGGCGAAAATGCGCCCTTTACCATATCAGCGGTACCCAGAGTCAGCCAGTTTACGATATGATAAAGCGAGGGATCTTTTGTCATCGCATCTGTGCGCGTTTTTAATCCCTCATAAAGACCGCTGACTGCACCCATAGTGAGCCAGTCAAGAAAGCCGCCGAGTGTTCCGCGGCCAATACGTTCCTGCTGGGCGGCAGCAAAACCGTTCAGCAGTGCTTTGGCATCGGAGGGAATACGCAGCAGTGCATCATACCAATTCGAATGATTGTCGGCGTTGGGGGATGCAGCAACAACAGGCTGTTCCAATGCCGATGAAGATTCGTAAACCGGAATTACGGCACAGCGGCAGTGCGGGTGCAGTGGCGGAAGCAAGTCCTGCTGAATCAATTCATTCAGCGTAAAAGTTTTGTTGCTGAATGAAAGACAGATATTACAAAGTCCCTGCTGATATTCGACGATATACTGAAATTTGTGATAGCCGGCCTTATCAAATTGATGGAGAAGATAATACCAGCTCGCTTGTATATACGCGCCGTCAATATCATCGGCTAATCGCTTGGAGGCTTTATCCCATACAAGAAGCAGTTCTTTTGCCATTTGGTCGGCAGTGCTGTTCTGACGTATGCAAATTGTGGATTGATTCATCAGCGCCTGCGTGGTCTGCTCATTGAATGAAGTCAGATCAGAATTTAGCTTGTACCGCAGACCGGTGGGAATATCTTCTGTGCTCATGATGAACAGCTTTGTGTATGCATTTATCGTATCATAAAGCTGTGCTTCGAACAAGGCTGAACGAGTACAAAGCTGGCTCCGTACCGCTTTTTCCTTTTCGCCTTGCGGTGCGGGCAGAGATTCACGTTCTTTCCGTGTCAGGAGCGCATGAAATGCTGTAGAGGGGGAAGTGTCCTTGTCGATATTCATATGCCGCAGATAAAACCATGCAGCTTGTTCACGAATGCGCTGACCGGTATTGTTTGCTGCCTGTAAGGCGACTGTTTTGATTACCTGCATAAAGTCCTCCTTTCAAATAACACGAACATTTGTTCTGTAGGATAGGAGGAGAATGGTATTTTGTCAAGAGAAATAAATTCAAAAGCAAGAAATTGATAGATATTGCCTATTGAACTTCCAACAACTTCATAAAAATCTGCTCTCTGATTTAGTCCAACTACCCAGCAAGTCAGGTCCTGCCATTCGGATACTTTTCGAGCGGCAGGGCCTGTCGTTTTGCGCATGAACCGTACTTATCTATTCTAACCTTTTTACACTTTCTATCATTTACAATGCCATATTCAGGTCTAAACTCCTCTGTTAAGGCATTTGAGAGGAAAATCTATTAAATCGAAAAATGTAATTTATTTTGGGAAAATATTCACTATTCGGCATTATCTTTTTACATTCCGATAACATAAAGATAATCTTAACACATTGGAGGTTATCTCTATGGATATGAAAAGACATCTTAAATCTGCACTCAAACATCTTGGTTTCGACAAGCCTCGCAAGGCTCAGATTATTCCGATGAATACGCTCGATGCTGAACAAGACGCAATCGTCATTGCTGCTACTGGAAGTGGTAAGCAGGTTATCTATGAGACCGTTGGTCTTGCTCATTCCAACAAGCTTACGATTGTTATCGAGCCTTTGCTTGCGCTGATATACAATCAGGTGCAGACGTTGCAGGCTCATGATATTCCTGCCGATTATATCGATATGACCCGCTCGAAGGAGGATATCGATAAGATACTGAACAAAGCTCGCAAGGGTAAGTTGAACTTTCTCTATGTCACGCCGGAGCGCTTACAAAGTCATTCGTTTATCGAAGCTATGCAGCATTTGGATATCTTTATGGTCGTAATAGACGAATGCCACTCCATCACGGAATGGGGTTATACGTTTCGTGACGCTTATCTGCATATCGGTGATTTTATTGGTAAACTGAAACATAAACCGGTTATCTGTGCCTGCTCTGCGACAATATCTGCTGACTCTTTGAATATCATCCATGATAGTCTGCATATGGACAAGCCTGCTGTGCTCCGCAGTGATTTACGGCGTGATAATCTTATTCTGCTCAAGAAGGATGTCACTTGCAACAAGAAAACGCTGGAGGCACGGCTGGAATTTCGTATCAAGAAACTCTGTAAGCTGATTGATAAGTATCACAAAGATGGCTCGGTGCTGATCTTTGCGCAGACGACTACATATGTAGATGCGCTGTACAACATTCTGGGAGAAATATACCCCGGCGATGTTACCCGCTATCACTCGCGAATTAAACCGGAACGTCGCAAAAAACAGTTATTATTCGACTTCCTGCAAGACAAAAGAAAGATTATGATTGCAACTTCAGCATTCAGTATGGGTATTGATGTTGCCGATATTGAACTTGTCGTGCACTTCAATGCACCGATCAGCATGACGGATTACATTCAGCAGATTGGCCGAGCGGGACGCGATGAACGCAAGGCACACTGTGTCCTCTTCTACGACCAGAACGGCGATGATGAGGCTATCTCAAATAGCTTTATCAAGAAGGCGAAAAAGCAGTCGCCTAAAGCCGCGAAAGTAATAAAGACAAAGCTGAGCCAGGTACACGATTTTATCCATAGCGACAGCTGCATGGTATGCGATATCCTTGAGTACCAGGGCCAGCATGAGGTGAAAACCTGCAAACGCTGCACGGTATGCGCACAGAAACGGAGGAACAGCAAATGATTACGAACGAGTACGGTATCCACACCTTTTCGCTGAAATTACAATGCAAATATTCAGAAATTCAGAATATTATCGAACAAAACGAGTGTATTCGCACCGGTAAAGGGAAATTAGGTCTTTCACCGTATTACCAGATACCGCAGTTCAAGAACATTGGTGTTGAGATACAGCTTGGTCAGTCCGTTTCGCATCCGTGCTGGTTGATACTGATTGTCAACCCGTCCTCCCTGCTCACTAGTACATATGAGCCAACCGCATTGTTTCAGGCTAATGAAGAATCAGTTCGTCATGTAAAGCACCGTCTGCGGAATATCCTTGATAAAATCGGCGTTGACCGGCGGCTCAAAGGGTTCAAGCTGTCGCGGTATGATTTGACTCGCAATCTGTATTACGAACACAGGGATGATGTTCAAGATCGTTTGGATATTTTCAAGAAATCCTTTTCTATCCCTCACTACAGCGTGATTAAATTCGGCCAATATTCAAATTCCGATGAGAAATTCAAAGGCGCCAATAAGCATTCATGGACGATTGAGAATAAGTCTAAAAGCTGTGCTTTTTCGGTTTATGATAAAACGTACGAACTTGAGAAACGGCATGATATCGTTATTGACGAGCATATTCTGCGGCTGGAATTGCGGTTTGAGCGCTCAAAAATCACTAAACTGACCAAATCCAAAGACTGGGAAAGTCAGCTTATCGAGCTCGGCTCGCAGGTTGAAAAACAGCAGCATAAGTTTCTGCATCGGCTGCATATGACGCACTTTGACCCGGTTTCACTCCCCGAGCTGCTGGATCGTATCAATTCTTCTAAGTATCGCGAAAAGACGAAAAAGAAGCTGCGCCGTATCGCGAAAAAGGCGAACGGCTGCGTTTTGCTCGCAGCCGTTCAGAAAGATTGCAGAATTAAAAAATCTGACTTTATTAAATTGTTGGGGAAGTTTGAAGAGATGGGAGTATGTTGTAGCTCTTGATGTATAACATACTATATTGATATTTTTTTGGTACAATCCGTACAAATCAACGTTTTGCGCCGATAAACAGTGGTAAAGCATCACCACTCGGCGTTTTCATCCAAATTGTGAACAAGAACGGATGGTCAAAATGGAGAATTTCCTTTGAAGCAGGAGGAAGTGTTATTGGCATCGACGTCGTGTAAATTCCCATTGTTATTATTGTTATCGCTCGCGCTTCTGCGCCCTGTGCAGTGACATCCACCTTGATCTCTTGACTAACACTCTCCATATAAACATTTTCATCTGGTTTTGTCAGCACCATATATGGAAATGCAGCGCCTGCTTTCTGAAAAGCCTGCTTCAGACCCATCTGTATCAAATCACTGTTCAGCTCATACTCTTTTTCCAGAGAGAATGCAGGCAAATGCAGCTCAATCTTACGCTCCGAACGCTCCAACTGACATCGCAGCATTTCCTTAATTTTTTCCGGTGATGTTAAAACTTCATCAATCGGGCAGTTAAACGGCATTGCAAAAGTCATATAGCAGGCTGGCATGTTGCTTTGCTGCGCTCGAAATGGCACGGTTACACTCTGATAACTCTCGTTTTTTGTATATCCTAATGCCTCTTCATCATAATAAAGAAATGGAATTATTTCACCGTGTTCTTCCACACCATGCGGCGTTTTATAAAACCGTTCTTTTCTTTCTGCAAAGCGTGTTACCCAGTCCTCTTTGAAATGTGTAATATTGGTCAGCAAAATGCTGTCTGATTGCCCTTGCTTCATACCAATCTTGTTGCCAAAAGCACGGTGCATATTCCCCGTGAACACTGGCAGAAATGCGTGATCCTTTGCACCGATAATGGTATTGGTCAGTTCTCGTACCGCAGAACAGGCATTCAGCGTATCGCAGATTTCGTGCATCTCATACAAAAGCTGCTGCGGATCGTGCGCCGAATTGCCAAGAACCTCTGCGAACTCTCCTCTCGTGCCGCCCTCCGATGCACTCGCCACCGCCGCCAGCGGCAGCAGCAGACTGACCAGAGAAACACACACGGTTTCTCTTGCGCGGTTTTCCAGGAATGTAGATGCAAAATTAAAAGAAAAATCATTATAGGTGTGCATTCGACTGCCTCCTTTAGAGAAATACAGTCCGACAGATTTGCCGGACTGTATTCATTCGTGTTATGCGTACTGCAATTTGGTATCTCGCACCTGTTTTGCAGCAGTGATTTGGTCATAAGTATCTTGATCCAATACCACCAAATCCTCTTTTGTTTGATCCAAAAGATCCTGTTCACACAAACGGCACAAAAAAGTGATCGACAAAATTGCTTTCTCCACAACATTCCAATCACTTCTGCTGTATTGGCTGCCATCTGTACAACGTGCGACTAATTCTTCTAAATTTCCAACCAGCACATCATATGCTTTGAACTGTTCCTGAAGTTCTTCCTTTACACAATAGCTAAGTTTTTCCAGCTTATCAAACTCTGTTTCGATTTTCTGCATTTTTGCCACAGCGTTCTCCGCTTGCCGCAGGTTCTCTTCTGCATTTTCTACTGCTTGCTTAGCCTTATGGTTGAGCATAATGCCACCAATCATCAGCATAGGCGCAAACGCTAATCCGCCCATTGCTATTGTACCGCCAGCTACGCCAGCACCACCTGCCTGCAGTGTACCACCGCCTAGAGCCGCTAAAATTGCATTAGATGCTGCTGCACCCGAAAGCGATGATATTGCCGTACCAGTAGATGCAGTTGCAATACCGCTAATCAGACTGCCCGAGGTCGCCAAACCAATCAAATTACCTGCTGCAACCGAACTGATTCCACCCGACAAAAGCGCTTTCGCGCTAATAGCAACCGCCTTTAAGTGGTCCAGTTTTTCAGGTGTGATAGTAAGCAATTCAACATCGGTATTAAACGTTTTATCTTCTGGCATATTCTGAATTTTCGAATATGCTTCTACAAAACGCTCATAGTTGCTCAAAATCGGTGCTTTTACCGTTCCTAGTTCTTTCAAAGTATCATTAACTTCCTGCTCACGCTTCTCAAAAGTCTTGTGTTTTTTGTTATACTTACGCATCGCTTCATCATGAATATCTTTAGCTTCTGACAGTTTCACTGCTCCAGAAACACCATTCGCTGCACCAATAACGCCAGTGGTAGCAACTGTACCCAACGCAGCTGCGCCTGCAGAAGAACCTGCCATTGCGGATACCGTGCCGGCTGCCGCGCCAATAACAGGAGCACTGCTCAGCGCACCTGCCGCCGCGCCAATGCCTGCACCAACAGTACCCATAGCCGCAGTAGCTGCACTGCCAACTGCCGTACCCGCAATCGCCGTACCAGCAGCACCGACGGCTCCCGCCGCCGCCGCGCCTGCTGCTGTTGCTGCGGTACCCACCGCAGCTGCCGCCGTGCCTGCCGCTGTTGCCACTGTTGCACCTGCTGCCGCCGCTGTTGCGCCTACGGTGGCTGCTGCTGTTCCCGCTGCAGCTGCTGCGGCAGCACCGGTTGCCGCCAACGCCGGCAGTACGACCGGCGCTGCTACGACCGCACCAATACCTGCACCAATTCCCGCAAGAACTTTCCAAAAGCCCATTACGATTCACTCCTCTCGCAAATTTCGCTCACAAGAGCCTCTCCCTGCTGCCGCCATGCGATTCCTTGCATGACCCAGCTCTCGATCTTTTCCAGATCTGTTTCGGCTACACGCAGTTCTTCTGCCATTTTCCGCAGCTCCTTATGTTCGGTTTCATCGTAGTTGCCGTCAATCGCACAAATCTGTACTGCTTCCTGAAGAAAAAAATACCGCATCATACCGCGTGGAAAATTTCATAGTCGGCATCTCGTCATTCTCCCAAAGAATATTCAGTGTTTGAATATCTTCTTCCGGCAGCTGCATACTTCCTACCGCATAATCGAAATACGCTTTCTCCGACGGATCAATCTGTCCGTCACTCTTGGACAAACGAATCAATCCTTTCAGATAATTCACCTTGTCCATATGTGTGGTAAATGCCTGCTTCATGTAGCAGTCCTCCTTATTATAATTTCACAGGATCAAATTTTCAGCACAAAATTGGGATCCTGCATTTTACGGATAAATTCTTCCGAGCTGTGGAACTGCATCTCACAGCCCTGTTCTTCCAAAAATTCGTATACTGGTGTCAGATTCGCATTATCATCCATCAGGATATTCCGAACCTCTGCAGCACCTTGCAATTCCTTTTGATATGCTTCATAGTCAATCGCTCTGAGTCGCGCCAATTCTTCATCCAGCGCCCTGTTAATTCGTTCAAACTCCAAATTCAAATCCGCATATGTAAAATCATACCGCAGCAGGATTTCTTTCAGAATCCGCATCACGAGCTTTGTCCATGCGATCAAATTCAGGCGGAGCACAAATTTGATAGGATCACCTTTCGAGCGAATTGCTGCATCTACGCCATCGAATACACACAAGGTCGTATTACCAACAATCAACATCCAGCGCAGATCGCCATGTTTATTAGTCGGGATGCAGTTTTGCCAGTCCTCTTTGTGATAATAGTGCTGCTTCAACGCCCACATAGCTCGAATACAGAGATCCGAGAGCACGACAGGAATAGCCATCGCCGCGCCGAATCGAATATCATATCCCGCTTGGAATACACGGGTCATCAGCACAGCAAACGACTGCCGATCCTGTCCGATCTGAATTTTGCCGAAATCGAACAGCTGGAATAACTCGTAGAACGGGATTGCCAATCCGGAACCTCGATCTACTGCACCGGAAGAACCCGCAATATCCGACATAATATGCCCGATCCAGTTGCAAAAGCCGCAAAATAATTTGGATGGTAAATCATTGCCTCGCAACGCGAAATCGCTGTCGCTGGTATCAACCCGAATAAGCTGTCCATCCGCAATAAAGGATGCTTTCCCTTGAAACTGATCCAAGATAGAGAAAAACAGTCCGATAATATCCGGAGAATGCGCCAATGATTTCAGATGATGATTCTTCGTCCCCATCTTGAATGCATTGCCTACATCGCCGGTATATCGCTGGTCATAATTCACACGGTACTTGTTCTCCAAAAATCCGATCGCACTTTTAACGTCTTTGCCGTTTTCTCCGCCTTTCCAACCTGTAATGGATGCAAACTTCATAACCATCTTATCCGTTTGCGCATCTGTCCAGTTTCCTAGGATACTTTCTTTCGGTGCTCCGACCAGAAAAATATCCATCAACCCAGCAGCAACGCCACAGCCAACTGCGATAAGATAGTCATACTTATCACATTTTCGTGCACTTGCCAAAGCTAACTTTGCATCTAATTTTTCTTCTTGAGTCATTATCATTCACTTCATTTCATAACTGCAACAAAACACTCGCAGCACTGCACCAGCTTTTCAAGCAGCCTGTCCATGTCCTTCTTCGGCAGATTGCGGCTCTCCAGCAGAATTTTGCACACCGCAAGGATCTCACCGTTGGACAGCTTGCCGACCTGTGTATCCAGTCGATAGCTGCCAAGCCGCTTGTCATAAATGACCGTCTGGTTGTTGTGCTCTTCCTCAAGGAAGTTGCGCAGCGACTCTATATCGCGCTGGATACTTTTTTCATTTACACGGAAATGATGCGCCTCCTCAGCCTTGTGCAGTACCTCGCCACGCTGCAGACGGGTGTAAAGAGATAAAATTCGCTCGTTTTTCTGATAGGATTCATTTAAACCGGAGCACTTCCCTTCCGTTGCTTATCGTCCCGAAAAACTGTATATACTTGTTTATAGTTAGTATACGCTTATTATCGAAACGTGTCAATTTCTGTCTGAATGCGGTATGATTGTTAAATGAAGAGGTGAAGGCGATGGAACGCGAATATCATAACAAATTCCGCGAGTTAGGACTTAAAATCGCATATTACCGCAAGCTGCGCGGCATGACACAGGAACAGCTCGCAGAAGCAGTCGGGCTCAGTCCTGTTTTCATCAGCCATGTGGAGGCGCCCGGCATCGATAAGACCGTATCGCTCGGCACGTTATTCGCCATCGCAGAGGCGCTCGACATTCCCGCGTATAAATTCTTCATGTTCGAGGATGATCTTTGATTTTCTATTCCAAGTATAACAAAGCAGGTGGACATTTTTCGTCCACCTGCTGTTTTTCCGCTGTATTTACGCAAATGGACGCTGACTGTCCATTCCGCTTGCTACAATAGGGACAGTAAACCATCACCTTATCATTTCACCTCTGGACAAAGACTGTCCGTCCGGTTTACCGCACCAGCTTTCGTTCAACTTTGACTTTATTCTAATCCTTTCGAGGAGCGATTACAATGATTTACAAGGTAAAATTTGTTTCCGATGAAATTATCAGCAAATTGCCTAATTGGCTCATCCATTTTTTGTGGTTTCTGCTGGAAGATTGTGTGCAGAATGATGCTGACTTCGACGGCTGCTTTACACTGCGGCGTATCCCCGGAGGGCAGCGTATTGCCTGCACGGTGAACGGCCGACCTTTTGAGGTGGATATGCCGTGTCCATCTTCCGTTGACACCGCAGTTCAGATCGTGCACGAGACAGAACGGCTGGTGATGCGGATCAAAGGGTAAGTTCTCTCGAAATACTCCAAAAGTTCTGCGAGCAAGATAATAGAAATGTCGTGCAGACAGTTGACATTTTCTATTCACTTCGTTTGCTATTTTTTCCATCCAAGATAATTATCCATAATACTCAACTTGAATATCTTGGAACACTTTACATACCTTTGTCAGATTGATATAATATAAAAATAAATAAAAGATAAACTCTATGAATTTGCAAAAAGGTAACTGCTACATGAAAAACGATTCTGTTAAATGGAATAAAATAGCTAGTAAGATTTCTGCTGTTTATCTCGCTGGTATGTTGAGCATTTTTCTTGTATACTGCGGAACTAATGGTTATGTTAGCATCTTACGCAGCAAATGGATCCTATATTTACTGCTTTCTATCAGCTATTTGGGCATTTTGCTAGTGTCGCGATTAGAATTGACTTTAGTCGGGGCGTTGCCTTTTCCGCGTCCCATCTCCTTCTGGAAAGCACTAAACCACCCGCAAAAAACGATGTGTTTACTATGGTTGTGCTCTGCTATATCAACCATCCTGTCCACTCATCCCAAACTTTCGTTATGGGGTAGTGAACGACGCGAAGGCCTAATCACCATAACGCTCTATATCGGTTGCTGCCTGGCAATATCTTTATACGGAAAACTACGGCCATGGATGCTTTGGCTATTTGCTATCACCATGAGTCTAAACTGTATTCTCGCATTGATACAGCTTGCCGGATATAATCCGTTTCATTTATATCCACAGGGATTAAACTACTACGATAAGTATGAACTCTATGCCGGTGAATTCTTAGGTACAATCGGCAATGTAGATCTTTTATCTGCCGTATTATGTATTGCCATCCCATTATTCTGGATTGCTTTGTTAAAAGGACACGATCCTCGTAAGTGGCTACTCTGTATCCCTTTAGGATTGTGCATAACCGTATTATTTCGAGCATTTGTTTCTGGCGGTATCGTTGCGGTATGCGGCAGTATATTGCTGACAATTCCTGTATTACAGACCACCCAGAAAACACGTAGAATTGCCTGCGTTTCGGTGCTTTTCGTTTGTATTACAGGCATAAGTGCTATATATTTATTCGGCCAGCAAATGAATGGATTTCTTTACGAGTTTTCGGAATTGATGCATGGTTGCTGGGACGACAGCTTTGGTTCTGGCCGATTATATATCTGGCGTACAGCAGCAGAACTTATCCCTCAGCACCCGTTATTCGGCTGTGGACCGGACACCCTCGGCCTTCAGACCGATGCAGCATTTGAGCGCATGAGTGAATCAATCGGCGCTGTGATACACAGCCAAGTGGATAACGCCCATAATGAATATTTAAATATGTTGGTCGAACGCGGTGCAATCACTTTGGTTATGTATCTGGTTCTCTTGATTCAGTGCGCAAGATATTGGATTAGCAAATCCGCCAGTCAGCCGACAGTTGCACTTTGCGGCGGCGCTGTTCTGGCGTATTGCATACAAGCATTCTTCGGACTTAGTTCACCTGCTTCAGCACCGTATTTCTGGATTATGTTAGGAGGATTGATCAGCACAGTACCCACAAACACAAAGAAAGAAAAATTCAAGGAAAGGGCGAAAAAGAGATGACAACAATTAAGCAAAGACTAATCAGCTTAAACTTTGCACTTCTCATGCTGATTTCGCTGATTCAACCTGCAGGCGCAGTTGATAACGAGAAACCAGCGACAGATGCCGCACATCAATATGAGCAGTATGTCATCGTTGATGGCGTAGAGTATGATGCAACGGAGAATCATTCCGGAACGGGATGGCATTCTTATTACGATAAATACAACAATGACCTCCGAATCAGCTTAAGTGATTATAGTGGTGGTTCCATAATCTCCAATATTGATTTGGACATTGATATTGGTGGCACAAGTCTTATTGAGGGAACTTCCTATGGCATTTATACAACAGGAGATCTTTATTTTTATGTAAACACCCGAAATGGTCAAGATGGTCACTTAACCGTCAGAGGTGCTGGTAGTTATGAAGCTATACACTCTGATAAAACTACACATGTTGGAGGCAATTTAACAGCAATCGGCAACAATCGACCCGCAATTTCATCCGATGAAGGTATTCAGCTATTTAGATTCTGGCCGATGAGAACATATGTCGGTGATAGTGCAGAAAATGCTCGAGAAGGAGCCTATTCCGATCAGACATATGTTTCTTTTGATAAAATTCCGTATACGATGACTCTACACGGTAACGGCGGTGTAGATGCAACTAATCAAACAGAAAAACAAATTGTTTATACTACCGGAACTGCTGGATACTTATTTCTTTATCCGTATTTTAAAACTTTTTCCAATGGAGAAAAGCAACTGATTGGTTGGTCTGATTCTGCGGATAATGTGGATAAAACCCATGCCGTAGATGAAGAATATCAGTATGCCAACAATACGTATTCCGCTGATTTATATGCGGTATGGGAAGATACGGTTCATAAGGCGGTTGTACTGAAAAATTATTACGGCGAATATACACAAACAGGTCATCACTTTGGCGATACTCTTCCTATTCCGATCGAAAAGGGAATGACCTATACATTGCCAGATCAAACATGTAGTGGTTGTAGGTTTGATGGTTGGCTTGCGGAAGATGGTACAACGCTCTATCCTGCCGGAACGGTTATTACCGTAGATGAAACAATCTCTTTTACTGCTCGGTTTACGCCATTAACGCTAAAAATTGATGGCCAGGAATATGATGCAAGCCAAGACCATTCTGGCAGAGGATGGGATTATTATGCATCATCGAGTAATCCTATTCAACTGAGAATAGAGAACAGTTATTCAGGTCAACCAATTGAAATCCCTAGCGATGCACGTATTTATTTGCATAAAAGTATGAATGGTACAACTAATGTCGCACCTATTATTGTTCATGGAAATGCAGAAATTGAAAGCTATGTTTTTAATAATAGAACAGATATTCCTGTAGTAATTACAGGCGGCGAAAATGCCCCTGCTATTATTGCAGATAGAAATGTAGTAGTTTCCGTTTACAATAGCGATAATTCAAATATGAAGTTTGTTGTTAAAAGTGGAAATTCGGATATCCCCGCTATCCAAGCCAATAACATAAAAACTTCCAATAAAATACTTTATGCAGGTACTGATGCTGAAAATGTATTGCCTGTAACAAAGTATTCCGGCGAGTCATATGCGGAATTCATTGGTGCTTCCAGCTTTAAGGTTACGCTACAAGGGAAAACTACCATTCCTGGACCTCTTGAGTATGACGACTACACATTTGTTGGCTGGCAAAAGCCTGATACTCGTCTTCTCAAGCCCGAATATCAAGAATGGTATATGCCTGGTGATATAATCGATGCTGGAGAGGGTATAACGCTCAAATCTGTTGAATTGGAAAACAACAAAACCTCTCGTGCAATCATATTGGATGGTCAGGGTGGCAAAACAAAATCGAGCTCTAACTATTTTGTTTCTATAGTGTCGAATTTTGAATTGAAAGAGTATCGTTTACCCAGTACAGCGTTTACCTATGAGGGCAAAACCCTGACTGGTTATAATACCGCTGCAGATGGCAGTGGTACCGCTTATCAGCCAAACGACAAATTGCCTGAATCTACTTTCATCCAGAGATTGTATGCCCAGTGGAAAGACACTAATGCTGGTTCAACTGGCGGCTCTGGCGGCGGAGCATCCGGCGGCGGTGGCGGCGGTGGTGCTCCTGCCACGGCAGCAAATACTATTTCTGCACCTAATATATCGAACGGCAATGTTTCTCTGGATAAGAACACGGCGAAAAAGGGCGATACGGTTACCGTAACCGTCACCCCGGATGCAGGCTATCAGCTCGACAAGCTGACCGTTACCGACGCAAAGGGCAAAACCGTTGACGTCACCAAGAAGTCCGACGGCAAGTACACCTTCACCATGCCCGGCAGCAAGGTAACGATCACGCCGACCTTCAGCAAGATCGAGGATACCAAGCCCTCGAAGAACGGCTTTGATGACGTTGCTTCCTCCGATTGGTTCGCTGACGCTGTTAAGTATGTTGCCGACAAGGGCCTGATGAACGGCACCGACGATAACCAGTTCTCCCCGAATGCGTCCACCACCCGCGGTATGCTGATGACGGTTCTCTCGCGCTACGCAGGCGAGGATACCACCGGCGGCGCTACCTGGTACGAGAAGGGCATGAACTGGGCGAAGGCTAAGGGCGTGTCCGATGGTACGAACCCGAATGCCAACATCACCCGCGAGCAGCTCGTTACCATGATGTATCGCTACGCCGGCTCTCCGAAGGCAGACGGCAAGCTCGACAGCTTCTCTGATGCAGCTTCCGTCAGCACCTATGCAGCAGATGCAATGCAGTGGGCGGTTGAAAACGGCATCGTCAACGGCTCCAACGGCAAGCTCAATCCGCAGGAT
>OLVP01000905.1_pt1 | contig 21424 bp, 17 predicted proteins | sample 1673281 | NCBI WGS metagenome assembly OLVP01 (sample SAMEA3178940, study PRJEB25190) | human gut metagenome | biome: human gut; feature: human-associated habitat; material: faeces | place: Austria | collected 2013
AAGATCCTATTTATGAGCTTTTTTTTATGTGTCGCACTTAATATTACAATCTGTCTTACAAAAAAATGACGTATAAACCACTCACCCCATTCAATCATCAAATCCATCAACACCTTATTCTAACGATGCGTACACAATATGAAGCGCGACCAAATAGCTAACAAAAAAGGGGGGACTGTCTCAAAATGAGAGAGTCCCCCTTTTTAATCATGATTTACCAGAATGGGACCATAAAGATTGATTGATTTATTAGCTCACTAAATTGTAAATGATGATGATTATTTTGAGATAGCCTTTTTGATCTCAGTGCAAGGAAGTGTCAGTGAGTGGCGAGGATTAAGTGAACGTTGAGTAAACCAAAAGAAGGTTAAGATTAAGAGAGAGTCCTTCCGACTGAAAGTTATTCCTTTACGGATTAAAAAATAAATATTTGATTGGACGATAGAATATCATGAAACACATAAGGATTATCAGATAAATAAGGATTGGATTAGGGTGATAGGGGAGGACCATTCCAGCAATGGTTGAACAGATTCCAAGTGCGATCCGATAGCCACCTTCAAAGAGGCAAAGTTCATCTTCATCAATCGAATGCTGATATCGCTCGCTTAACTCTTTAAGTTGATAGGATTTCTTCGGAACCCAATTTAATAAAATCATCCCTGTTCCAATGAGGATGAGAGAAATTCCGATGGTAAAGAAAAATAAATGAATCATCCATATCATTTTGATCGCCCCTTTATTATTCATGACCTACCTTGTTGAAGAAATTATAGAACATTAAAGGTGTGAGATTTGTAGAAAAAGAGAGTAAAAAACAAAGTTCTGACTTTTAGTGGCGAGTAGTCTGTCGAGTTAACCTAGAGACAATCTTAGTTCCGGTTTTTTTAGTATCATTTATTAAAATGGGTCTTATCATAAGTCGTTTGAAGCGTCAAGTTCGTGTTTAATAAGAATCGTTCATCAAAGGCATCCACTTTCGTTACATGAAGGCGAAGAAAAAATGTCAATGGTAGTTTCAATCAATAAAAAAATCGGAGGCCGGTTGGCTCTCCGATTTTTTTATTCAGGGATGGTAAAGAATGAAGATAAGGTATATTCTTTTCCTTCAAGGATATCATATTGAATAAGTTCAAGTATTAATAAGAGTTGCTCTTGATGCTCTGTGAGTTCATCCACTTGGTTTTGATTAGCATCTAATTTGAAATTGTTATGTAAGACGCTAAATTCTTCATATAAATCTAACAAGAAGACATAGAACGGTGATAAGGGTAAGTTTAATTCACGTAAAATTAAGGGTGCAATAAAAATTGGACTGACATCATCGATATTTTCAATTTGAAAATCATCCATATTCGACATGATTAACAGTGGCGTTTCAAAGAACAGTTTGGCACGCAAAGCATCTGTATCTTTTTCAATGTAGCCATGTTGTTCATGAATGTCCGACTGGAAGTTAATCAGATGATCGCCAAAGAAGATGACTAAGGTTGGTTCATCGTAGTTTTCAATTTTAGTGATAAACTCTTTTAATGCAAGATCCGTTTGCTTTAGCCCTTCTGCGTAAGTTTCCATTTCAGTATTGTGTTCCCCATTAGCATCAAGGACTTCAATCGTATTTTCACCAAACTTTTTATCAAAAATGGCAATATGATTGGCCATGGTTAATCCGTAAGCAAAGATGGGGCGATCGGCTGCTTCTAACTCGGCATAAAGCTCATCAAAGACTGATTGATCTGAGACATACTTCTGACTATCGATGTAGTCGAGATGTTTCATTTTATCAATGGATAAGAATTCATCAAATCCTAAAGCTGGATAAACTTGACTGCGTTTATAGAAGGCTGCATTATTCGGATGAATGGCAACCGAGGTGTAGTCCAATTGATCCATAAATGAAATAAAGGATGGGATTTCAGGTTTTGAGCTCAGTGCTTGTTGGAATGGAATGGTTCCTTCAAGTAAGAGCGAATTGGTGAACCCAACTAAATATTCAAATTCAACATTTGCTGTTCGATTTCCTTTAAACGGTGATAAGAAATGACCAGACGAATAAGTCTCTAGATACTGACGAAGATTAGGAAGCGGGTCTTCACTAAATGTTAATTGGTTGAAGACGGTTGGATCACTTAACGATTCACTCACAATGGTAATGATGTTAGGTTGTTGACTTAAATCAGCTGATTCATTATAGTCTTCGGCTTTCTTCGTATAGTCATCCATGATCTTTTGTAGGTTTGCTTCAGTATAATGGTCATTTTTGATCATTAAATCGTTTTGAAGATTTGTAATAAATCCAAATAAGAATCCATTTTGTTGGTAATTATTTAGCTGATTCCACTTCGTAAAGTAAACGGTACTGTTAACTAAAGGCTTAAGTGGTGACTTTTCATAATAGAAAATTGAGGCTAAGTAGGCGATAAAAATCGCGAAGAAAATGACTCTTAGCTTCATCGTCAATTTAAAGCCTTTGCGACAAATGAAGGATAGGATGGCAAGTAAAGCAATGATTACCAGGAGTCCGATGATAAGTGTCGGTGATAAGAGGTTTTTTACGTAGCCAATAATCTCATCTATATTTGAAATCATGGATAGATCCGATGGATAAATCGGTTCCCCAACGACTAACATTTTATAATAGTTGGCGATAGCCACGATCAACATCACAAGTGAAGAGAGGCTAATGGCTAGAATTAAGTTGTTAAAGAAGCAGAAGAAAAGTACACTAACCCCTAAAATAATCGTTGAGGCTAAAAACATTAAATTCACGTGATGAGCAATCCAAGTCATCGTTACATCAAGGTTTGGGAAGAAATAGATTACTTGCATTATTATCAGCATAAGCATCGAGCTTAATAGAAGATAAAAGATGGTGCGACACCAGTTGCGGGCTTGTTGATGGTTATTTGTATGACATTTTTTAAATAAATATATTTCACTAGTCGTGATCAACACAAAGAATCCAGCCAATAGCTGAGGTCGAATGCTGACATTGGCTAGCCCAATCCATTTAAATAAGGCAATGAATAAAGCTGGTAAACTAAAATAGAGAATGGTCATTGAGTTTAAAGTTGAACCTGGAAGTTTAACTTGTTTTTTACGAATGAGGCTATTGATTAATGTTAATAAAGAAAGATAAACACTTCCAATCATCCCGATATAGGCTGGAATTAATAGTAGAAGATGATCACGAGAAACTTTGATTTTAATTTCTTGCTCCGTTGTACTGAACAAATCAACAGTTTTAATAAGACGTTCATTTCGGTAAATTGAAACTTTTCCTGAAGTATTCGTTTTTAAAAAAGAGATACTTACCGATTCATTGGTTAGATTAGCTAACGTCAGCGGTGAGGTCGAGGTGGTTGCTAGTGTTTCTTTATAAGACCAATCCGTTGAATCATTAAAAGTCTCTAATGCGATACTTTCATTATTGACACTAATCTGATTGATTTCGATTGAATTAGCTTCTTCATTTGGAACAAGATGAATTGAATAAGGTGACGTTAAAAAAGAAAGTGGTCGATCAATTGTCAGATTAGTCCAGCCTAAGACGACAACTGTAACTAAAAGGGTAATCAATTGAAGCGGCTGTTTAAAGTTAAACACCGTTTTAAACGTCTCCCTTTTAATCAGATAATAGTAAATAACAAGCCAACCAATCGAAGCGATGATGGCTATTAGTAAATACTCTGTTTGGCTATTGACCCAAGAGAGGATTCCATAGGTGGTCAGACAGCCGATTAGGATCCTTAGTAATGTATTATTTTTCATGATTATTATTCCCTCCCTTATGATAAAAAATAGAAGGACCGCAACAGATGTGCGAGTCCCATTTCGAACGTTTAACTTAATTGATACTTTCTTATTTTAAAGCAATTCGAGCAAAAAAGATAGAAAAAAGTCGAATTAGATAACGGGAAGTATTGACAATCTGATATCCTAATTAGACATTCTCACATATCAGTCCCCTACTTTTAAATATCAAATAACTGTGTCCCTTTTGTCGAAAAAACTATGGATTTAGTGTGAAAAAAATCTAAAGAAGATGGAGTTTTTGTATAGATATGTGACGATGACTTGATAAAAAGAGTCGTATCTTTTTAAATATAGAAGAGAAGATTTAAGAATGAGACAAATTAACGATGTTTAGTTAACCATGAAATGACAAAAAAATAATGAGTCGTCGTTAAATTGACCAGAATAAAGAGAGCATTTTATCCGTGACAAGCTTGTCATCAGGTTTAAAAAAAGTGTCAAATTCTAAAAATACTGGTATAATATTGTCTTGTTGAAATGAATTGAAAGACAAAAAAGTTGTCTTTAAGTCATAAGAAAGTGAATAAGTGAGTTTTAAAAAGCATTATAACGACTGATACGTCAATTAAGGAGAGTATTATGGAAAAGATTATTTTGATTAACTTAGTGATTGCCATTATTTTTTGTATCTGCTATAGTTATCAATTTTTGTATGTCATCGTATCTTTGATGAAAAAAGATAAACCTCATCAAGAGACGAAGGCGCATCGTTTTGCTGTGTTAATCGCAGCCCGTAATGAAGAGACAGTCATTAATCATTTAATAGATAGTATTAATACACAGACGTATGATCAAGGAGAGGTCACGGTTTTTGTTGTCGCCGATAATTGTACGGATCAAACGGCAGCATGTGCTCGAAAGATGGGGGCTATTGTCTATGAGCGATTTGATCAAACAAAAATTGGAAAAGGGCATGCCATGGAGTTCTTACTCAATCAAATGGAAAAAGATTATGCACCATTTGATGGTTATTTCGTGTTTGATGCCGATAATGTCTTAGATCAAAATTATATTTTAGAAATGAATAAGACATTTTCGGATGGTTATGACATCATCACCAGCTACCGAAATTCAAAGAACTATGGGGACAACTGGATTTCTTCCGGATATGCCATCTGGTTTTTATGGGAATCGGAGTTTTTAAATCGAGGTCGTATGTTACTAGGTACAAGTTGTGCGGTTTCGGGAACTGGTTTTTTCTTTAGTCGACGTATCATTGAGAAATACGGCGGTTGGAAATTCTTTTTATTAACAGAAGATATTCAATTTACAGTGGATAATGTCTTAAGTGGTGAAAAAATTGGTTATTGTCGCCAAGCTATGCTTTATGATGAGCAACCGGTAAAATTCCAACAATCGTTCAGACAACGTATGCGCTGGGCGAAAGGATTCTTTCAAGTTTTTCATCGTTATGGACTAGATTTATTTAAAGGTTCTTTGCAACGTAATACCTCTTGTTATGACATGTTAATGGTCATCATGCCGGCGATTATTTTAACGCTTTTTACGCTTATTTTTAATGGGAGTATGATTTTATTTGGAGATTATACGACTTATCAAGACGATTTAATTATGATGATGATGGGACGTATGATTTTAAATATGTATTTGATGTTAGTCTTTATCGCGACGGTAACGACAGCCACACAATGGAAAAATATTCATACCACAAGCTTTAAGAAATTAGCTTACATTTTCACGTTCCCATTCTTCATGTTTACGTATATTCCTATTACGATTGTAGCGTTCTTTAAAAAAGTGGAGTGGCAACCGATTGAACATAGCCGTGCGAAAACATTGGCTGAGATTAAAGAAGGGTAGGCGTAGATGATGATGAGTCAGTTGGGATCATTATTTTTTGCTCCGTTAGATGCTTATCCCGCAGCGGGGATGTTTACAACCCCACATTTAATTTCACTCGTTGTTTGTTTAATCATCCTATTAGTGGCTTTAAAAGCCTCGTTAAAGAAATCATGGGAGCAAGTGATGAAACTGACACGTGTGATAGCCATTGTTGTGACGATTTTAGAAGGGGTGAAAATCGCCTATAACTTCTACTATGGTTATACATGGTTAGATGCGTGGTTTCCATTATCGTTTTGCTCATTATTCATTTATGCCACATGGTTCAGTGGTTTTGGAAAAGGGACTATCAAAAAAGTAGGGGATGCCTTTATTGTGATGGGCTGTTTACTCGGCGGAATTGGTTTCTTATTATTACCAACCACCTCACTGATGCGATATCCAATCTGGCATTTCTTATGTTTATATAGTTTGTTTTTCCATATGCTGATGATTTATCTAAGTGTTTTATACCTTTGGCATCGTTGCGTGCCGATCAATCGTTACACGTATGTTTATTTTAGTGTGTATTTCTTAATTTCAGCTTTAATTTGTATTGGATTAAATACGATTTATGACTCTAATCTCATGATTCTTCGTGAACCTTATAACGTTCCATTTAAATTTATTCAGGAGATTAAAGCTCAAAGTCAAATGGCTTACACGTGTTTAGCCACGTTAACTTATCTCATCGGACCAGGATTATTTGCGTTTGGAATAAGTGCTTGGTTGAAAGCAAAAAAAGTAAATAACCAAACAAGTGACTTTTCTTATTAAGGAAGTCACTTTTTGAATGGTTTAATTCTTCAGTAAAACTGAAGGGCAATACGTTAGAAGTAGAAGGCATGTCTAGGCTGATCTCATCTTAGTAGAAGCATCTCATGTGGGATATCGATTTGGACTTAGTTGGTGTGAAAATGAGGGGTGAGGATGATTCTTCCTAAATGATGATGAGAGGCTAAAAAGAGAATGAATGGATTGAAGTTCAGGGAACACCAAGAATTGTTCAAGGTAGTTGCGCTAAATGGTTATATTTAAAAATCATACGTTTAACGATGAACGAAGAACGCAGAGTAGAAACTGTGACTCGATACTTCATCTTTTAAAGTGGCTGTCTTTTGTGGACAGCCTTTTAGATAGGTGATAAAAAACAATTGATGCGGTTAAAAACAGTATTGTTTACCAAATTTATGCTATAATAAATGTATTAAAAAGAAAATAAAGGGGTAAAATGAATGAAAAAAACAACTACTATTTTAATTGGAGTTTTTGTGATTATTCTATTAATTGCAGGTTATTTTATTTCTAGTTATAACGGAATTGTTGCAGCTGAAGAGGACGTTGATGCTCAGTTTGCAAAAGTTGAGACACAATTACAACGCCGTTTTGATTTGATTCCTAACTTAGTCAGTGCGACACAAGGTTATATGCAACATGAAAAAGACGTATTCACAGCTATTGCTGATGCACGTTCAAAATTAGCGGGAGCGACAACTGTCAATGATAAAGTTGAAGCGTCTAATGAATTAGAAGGAGCGTTATCTCGTTTATTAATGGTAGTAGAAAATTATCCAGAATTAAAAGCTGACACGCAATTTACAGCCCTAATGGATGAACTAGCTGGAACTGAAAATCGTATTGCAACAGAGCGTAATCGATATAATGAATCTGTTCAAACGTTCAATGCAAAAATCCGTAAGTTCCCAACTAGCTTTATTGCAAGTATAATGGGTGTTGAAAAACGCGATTATTTTGAAGCTCAAGCAGGTGCAGATCAAGCACCAAGTGTTAATTTTTAAGAGATAAAGGAAAGGGTTGCGAGGTTTGCAGCCTTTTTCAATATTTAAAAGGGTGAAAAGTATGGAACAAGTCATAAAGAAGTGTAGAGGATATAAGAAAATAAAGTTTACGTTGTTACCGAAGTTATTTTTATTGATCGTAACATTGGTTAGTCTTTTTAATCTGAGTTCGTTAGACATACAAGCAGTTGTGAATCCAGATCAAAGTTTTTATGTCACCGATAAAAGTCACGTCTTAACTCATCAAACAAAAGAACATATTTTAGAGATTAATTATGTGTTTGAAAAAACAAAGGAACGGCCACAAATTGCAGTTGTCATCATTCCAACACTGGATGGCAGTGATATTGAAACCTATGCGGTTAAGCAGTTTGAGAAAATGAAAATAGGGAATGAAAAATATGACAATGGGGTTCTTATTTTACTAGCAACAGAAGATAGGGGAATCAGAGTCGAGGTTGGTTATGGACTTGAAGGGGCTTTACCTGATGGAAAAGTTGGCCGAATTCTCGATGCGTCTATGGAAAACTTAGCATCAGGTCATTACTCCCAGGCGATTGAAGATATCTTTAATCAAATTGTTTTAGCTATTCAAGATGAATATGGGTATGAAGATGTCTTTAACGGGACCGTTCCTAAAGTTGAATCCGAAGAAGTGAGTGAGTTACCTATTTTTGGGGTGATTATTGGTGTCATTGTTGTTTATTTTATCGTCTGCCGAGTGATTGGGATTAACTCAGTCGATGCGCTAATCTTACTGATTAACCTTCTTTCACAAGGATCAAATCATTCTTCATCATCGCATCGATCAAAAGGTGGAGGCGGTCGCTCTGGAGGTGGCGGTGCCTCACGAAACTTTTAAAAAATAAATTAAAACGAGATTTTTACTTATGAAATGATTAAACAAAGTAAATGAAAGGAGCTATCTTTTACGAAGATAGCCCCTGTTCTATATACAAACAGAAATGTTTTCTACATTTAATACAGCAACCGAAATATGAGATGGTTATGCCGTGCAAGGCAGACTATAGTCCAGCTAAAAGTTTTTACGATGTAAAAAACTTATCTGGACTTATATAGTGACTAAACTAACAAGAATAAATGGAGTGTATTAAAAGGTTGAAGCTTGTTAAAGTCAGCTTTCTTTGACTCCATTAAATGAAAATTATCACAACGTATTCATATCATGCTTCAATTCTGTGTTCTATTTTAATTGATTGATGAGATTGAAGTTCAAAATGGATAAAATTTAAACAAAAATAAGTAAAAAGTGACTTTTCCTATTAGGAAGGTCACTTTTTTGATGAATTAGTTTTCTAACGATGTTTTTAAGATAGATGGACTTTGAGACACGACACATGCTTCTTTAAGTTGTTTCTTCAAGGTCCAGAAAAATGTTAAGCTAAATGAAACCGTCATTGAAATAATAATACAGATGATTGCATTGATTAGGTTAGATAGTCCATCCTCCCCGATGTAAACTGGTAATGATAAAATCCCTGAAGTCGCTGAAACATAAGTTCTGACATTCGTTAACCCAGCCCAGATTCCAGCACAACCTCCACCAATCATAGCCGCAACAAGCGGATATCTTAATCGTAACGTCACTCCATACATGGCAGGCTCTGTAATCCCCATAAAGGCGGTTAAACTACTAGGTCCAGCAATACCTTTTAATGAACGATCTTTTGTTTGACAATAAATTGCAAACGTTGCAGCAGCCTGCGCCATATTTGAAGCAAACATTGGTAATCCCATTAACGTTGCATAACCAAGTGTGGCATACTGAGCAAGTTGAATTGGTAGTAAACTGTAGTGCATCCCTGTCATGACGAGTAACGGACAAATCATGCCCATCATAATCGGTAAAATCCATCCGACTTTTTGGTCCAAGATCTTAAATAGACTGGCTAATAAATTACCCGCCATCGTTCCCAGTGGGCCAATGGCAAGTAAAGCAAGCGGCGCCATCACAAGTAGAACAACCATTGGAACGAAAAAGATTTCAATGGATTTTGGCGTGTAGCGTCTGACGGTTTTCTCAACGAAAGACATGACCCATGTAATTAAAATCATCGGAACAACAGATGCCGAATAAGAAGCGAGAACCATTGGGATTCCTAAAAAGGTAACGGCTTCACCGGCTGATTTTAGTTCGACGAGGTGAGGATGAAGTAAGATACCTGCTAATACGACGGCTAGATAGGCATTACATTTAAATTGCTTAGCAGCCGACATCGCGAGTAAAATCGGCATAAAATAAAAGGCTGCATCTCCAATAAAGTTTAAAACATAGTAATTTTGTCCTGTTTTATCAATCAGATTGGCTGCTACTAATAACGCGAGTAACGCTTTAATCATCCCAGCACCAGCAATTGCACCAATCACAGGCGTAAAAATACGAGAAATCGTATCAAGTATTCGAGAAATTAATGATGTTTTACGTTGATGAGAGGGTGTCACCATAGACGGAGCAGACTGCTCACGTAAGAGTTCTAATTGATCATACACTTGTTGAACCTTTGGTCCAATGACAATTTGAATTTTTGTCTGTTGAAGCACTACATTAATCACGCCATCTAATGCTTTTAATTGATTAACATTCACGACGTCCATATTTTTTACATCTAAACGTAAACGCGTCATACAATGCGACAAACTGAAAATGTTGGCACTTCCCCCTAACGCCTCTAAAATCATAGAGGCTAAATCATTTGATTGTTTCATTTTCATTCTATGCTCCCCTTTTAATCTAAATATTATTTTCCATTTTAACATAATAAGGTAAAAAATAGAATGTTATGGATAAAAGTGTAAAATAGCGATCGTAATATTAAGATAGGGCTAACGTGAATGAAATAACCGGTGAGAGGGATAAGTGTAAATAGAAGGAAAGAGAGTTCAGATCCAGTGGCATTTCGATAAGTCACGATGAAACTTTTTATTGTGATTTATATATTTATGATTAATAAATGATTGGGGGAGAATAAAAAAATCAATGTAAGAAAGTTTGGAGAAGTTAAGAGAAGAAATAAAAGATTAAAGGGACTATCTCGTATCGAGATAGTCCCTTTAACTATAGGTTAGCTTTAAATCAAATTAAAGGTATTTCATCAGACTTAACGTATTTAAGAATGGGGGGAAAGTTAAGTTGAATGGTGGTGTATAACGGGATATAACGCTAATTCTTTTAGTTATCGAATATTTAAAAAATAAAGGAAATCGATTATAATATAAGCATATAAGCAGAATCGATTTCAGAAGGAGTATCCTATCGTGAAATCAGGTGTTAAATCAGTTAAAGAATTAAATTTAGAGGATGACTTTTTATTTGCAAAAGTCATGACCGATGAGTCTATTTGTAAAATAGTTTTAGAAAAAATACTAGCCATTGAGATTAAAGAAATTAAGATGCCAGAAGAACAAAAAGTAATCAATATTCTTTCTGAAAACAAGGGAATTAGACTTGATATTTATGTAAATGATGATCAAAATATGGTGTACAATATTGAGATGCAAAAAGGTAGAGATACAGAACTTGCAAAGCGAAGTAGATATTATCAAGGAAATATTGATATCAATATGATTACAAAGGGTAGTAAATATTTTGAATTACATAAAAGTTTTATTATCTTTATTTGTACCACATTTGATCCATTTAATGAAGGAAGACACTTATATACGTTTGAGAATCTATGTAACCAAAATCCTTCATTACGTTTAGGCGATGAAACAAGTAAGGTCTTTTTGACAACGTGTGGGACACTCGATGATGTAGATCAAGAAATGTTAGAATTTTTAGCTTATATTAAGAACTCAACTGACAAAGTAGCGTCTGAATCTAAAAGTCAATTGGTTCATAAAATTAATGAGAAAGTACAATCAATCAAAGAAGATAAACGAACGGAGGTAGAATATATGACATTACTTGAGCGTGATGAAAGAAATCGTGAAGAGGGTAGAAATGAGGAAAGGCGCTCTGTTGCTAAAAATTTACTTCAAAGAGGTTTGGACGATGAATTTGTTTTTGAAACAACTAACTTATCTCTGGATGAGATTAAGAAATTAAGACAGGAATTGGAGCTTAATTAATAGAAGAAATTTAAGTTCAGAAGGTAAACGAACGGAGGTAGAATATATGACGTTACTTGAGCGTGATGAAAAGAACCGTGAGGAGGCGAGAAATGAAGAGCGTATTCGCTTCGCTCAAAAGTTAATTAAACGTGGTTGTGATGATGATTTTATTTTAGAAACAACAGAGCTATCAGTAGAAGTAATTAAAACATTAAGAAGTGAATTAGGTATGTAATTAATAAAGATAAAAGTCTTCTTACAGCTTTGTTTACTAAGGAGATTTTTTTATGTGATAACATTTTGGGGTAATAAAAAGTATTTAAGCTATTTCAGAAGTACGTGTTGCATTTGTATGGGAAATTTGTTATACATAGTAAAAAATCAAAGCATCTATTGTATGAAATGGCCTATGATGATATCAAAATATTATATCAAATAGAGTACTTACAACTAAGAGATTTGAGCAACCACTTAATGAAGTATTTAAAGAAAGAGGAATTTTAGATGAGTATTGCCTTACAAATATTATTAAATGATGAAGAAATCGATGGAAAAAAGACGGTCTATGTAGCCAACCGTGACATTCGTTGTGAGTATGTTCCAAGACACAAAGTCTCAACGTTTAAATCTGATTATGTCGCTGTTTATTTATTAATAGGAAGTGATGAGGAACAAGGAGATCTCATTTATGTGGGAGAAACAGAAGAAGCAGCAATACGCTTACTGAATCATGATAAGAAAAAAGAGTTTTGGGATTATGCTTATTTCTTCTTTAGTAATACCCATAACCTGAATAAAGCAGATGTTAAGTTTTTAGAAGCTAGAATTTATCAAGCAATTAAAGAAGCAGGTCGTTATAAACTAGAAAATGCAACGATTCCAAAAGAGAGTCATGTTCATGACATTCGTCAAAGTGAACTGATGGATATGTTTAAAACGATTGAATTTATTTTAGGCGGAGCCTTTAATCTCTTTCCATTCAAAAAAGTCGACCTCCAATTAGAAGTCAATGAGACAAAAGAGAAAATTAATCACCTTAAGCAGCAATTAGATGAACTGGAAAAGGAAACATTTTATATGACTCAAAAAGGAGCAGATGCCAAAGGCTATCTGCTTGGAGAAGGAAAAAAGTTTGTTGTGTTAAAAGGTTCAAAAACAGCCTCTATTGAAAAAGCGGCAAATAGTTTTAAAGAGATAAGTGCAGCTACAAACTTAGAACGCTTAAAGAAACAAGGAGTGTTACAAGAAATTGATGGATACTATCAATTTAATGAAACTCACATCTTTAATAGCCCCTCAGGAGCATCCGATCTTATCTATTTAGGAGCTACAAATGGATGGAAAGAATGGAAAAATAAAGAGGGAGAAAGTCTAGAGAAATTAAGAGAATAGATTGAAAAGGTGGTTCGAAGAGAACCACCTTTTTATGCAGTAAATTAAATAGTTTTTATCAAATTTTGAATATTTTATTCGAATAGAAGAATTCCAGTTTAATTAATTCTTAAACTCTTATATTTCTGTATTTAAAGTAATGTTAAATTTAAAATCATTATTTGGTATAATTTGTATTATATATTGGATTCATAGAAAGGAAGATGAATATTATGAATTATTGGATTTTTCAAGGAAATCCGAAACACCAAAATCGTGATGGGACATTTTTTGATGTAACGAATTATGTGCTAGAGAATGAAGTTGTAACATGGGGTGTTCGACAACAAAACTTTAAGGATGTGATGCAACTTGGTGATCCGGTGTTTATTTGGCGAGCGGATGGATTTGAAAAAGGGAGTGGTGGAATTATTGCTCATGGAGAAATTTCATCAGCCGTTCGTTTTGATGAAGAGGAAGAAGTTTATGTGGTCGATGTTAAAATTAATGAATGTAAAGTTTCAAAAGAAGCAGGAATGCTTTTACGAACAGAGTTATCGCAGGATATTAATTTATCGAAATTAAGAATTATAACGGTTCGAAGCGGAACAAATTTCAAATTAACGGACGAACAATACAAACAGCTTAAAGAAATGTGGGAAGCGAAGCGTTCTATTGTGAAAGTAGGTGAACCGCAGTATTGGTCTTTTTCAGTTGAGGGAAGCTTTCTTTCGTTTAGTCATTGTCTGAATGAACAAAAAATTTATCTTGGTTGGGATGAACTTGGTGATTTGAGGCAATATGAGTCTAAGGAAGCCATTAAAGCGAGATTACAACATGAATCGGTAGAGAACCAAAATCCAATGAATGATACATTAGCGAATTATCAATTTTTATCTGAAATGCAGGTGGGGGATTACGTCATTGCTAAACAAGGATTTCGAAAAATATTTGGTTATGGGCGTATTACATCCGATTATTGTTATGATGAAAATCGAGCGCAGTATAAAAGTTATCGTGAAGTAGAGTGGTTAAAAGATGGTGAGTGGGAACTTAAAGAAAGTGATGAGCATTTTTCAACGAAGACATTAACAAATATTACACCTTATCCTAATCTTTTATCACAAATTTTTGCAGTGATGAATTCACAACAGGATTATAATGCTGCAGATTTCTTAAAAGAAGTCTTTATGAGTGAATCACAATATGAACGTTTAATTTACGCTTTAAATCATAAGAAGAATATTATTTTACAAGGGCCTCCTGGTGTTGGAAAGACGTTTTTAGCGAAGCGTTTAGCGTATGCGCATCAAGGAATTAAAAGTGATGAGTATATTCAAATGGTTCAGTTTCATCAGTCATACTCTTATGAAGAGTTTATTCGTGACTATAAGCCAACGGAACAAGGTGGTTTTACGTTAAAGAATGGAGTCTTTTATGAGTTTTGTGAAAAGGCATTGAAAGACCCTGACCATAACTACTATTTTATTATTGATGAGATTAACCGAGGGAACATGAGTAAGATTTTTGGGGAGTTATTAATGCTGATTGAGGCAGATAAACGTGAAAAGTCTTATGCGATGCCGTTAACGTATATGCAAGATGGGGAAGCTCCATTTTACATTCCAAGTAATTTATATATTATTGGAATGATGAATACGGCTGATCGTTCACTAGCTGTCGTTGATTATGCACTTCGTCGTCGTTTCGCTTTTATTGAGGTTGAACCTGCCTTTCATTTAGAGAAATATCAAATTCATTTACAACAGTTTATGAGTGATGAACTCATTCAAAAAGTCGTACAAAAAATCATGCGTTTAAATACTGAAATTGGACAGGATAGTTTGAATCTTGGAAAAGGTTATCGTATTGGTCATAGCTACTTTACGCCAACAACAAAACTACAAAATGAACAGCTGTGGTATGAACATGTGATTCAAATGGAAATTGAGCCATTAATTCGTGAGTACTGGTTTGATAATGAGCAAAAGGTGGCGTCGCTTCTTGAAGACTTATACTAAAATTCCGATTCAAAATATTTATTACATGCTTTGTTATGCATGGAACTGTTATCCTGAAAAACAATGGGTTGATGTGTTATCACTTGAGCAAAAAGACCTTACGGAAATGTTAAGTGAATTATTTGAGAAATCCGTGTCTAGTTTAGTGAAAAAAGGGTTGTATAAGGAGTATATTCCTCATCAGGAGAAACTTGGTGTGATTCGAGGAAAAGTAAATTTTACTGAAAGTATTCGAAGTCGGACGTTTCATCAAGCTAAATTGGTTTGTGATTTTGATGAGTTTAGTGAAGATATTTTACACAATCAGCTAATATATGCAACACTTCGATTATTGCTCAAAGTCGGAAATTTATCTGCTAACATCAAAGCTCGTTTGAAACGATTAGCGCCTTATTTTGCAAATGTAAGCATCATTTCATTAAATGCCAAGCTGTTTGATTTACCAAGAATTCATCAAAATAATCACCAGTATCGATTTATTTTAAATTTGTGTGAGCTTTTATATCATCAAGTGCTCATTGAAGAAGGAAGAGGGAATTATCAATTTAAAGACTTTGATATTACGGACCAAAAAATGGCTTCATTATTTGAAGCCTTTGTTCGTAACTTTTATAAAAAAGAGTGCCCAAACTATAAGGTCTATCGTGAAGTGATTTATTGGGAGGCTGATTATCAAGACTTTTTACCACGTATGGAGACTGATATTTCCATCAAGGCAGGAAATAGAAAAATTATTATCGATACAAAATTTTATAAAGAGGCACTTACACTTTACCATGGTAACCAAAAAATAAAAACACAAAACCTCTATCAACTCTATGCCTACCTCAACAACGATCCAGATCGTCATCACTATCAAATGGAAGGCATCCTACTTTACCCTGAAGTTGATAAACCTATTGACATAGATTATAACATTCAGGGGAACATCATTAAAATCAAAACAATAAACCTAAATCAGAAGTGGCAGGGGATAGAAGACCGATTAAAATGTATCTTGTATTAAGAAATTGATCTTAAGATCTTTTAACAGACTTATATGTGATGGGGATTGATGACAGTTATAAGGAAAAACTAATGATAATTTTAGATTGTCTGAAAATAAAATAAAATCCTATTTGCCGATGTTAGCAAATAGGATTAATAAAGAAATTGTTATAAAAATTAAAAGGAGAGATAGACGCATCCATCTCTCCTAGGTGTAGTCCGCAGACATTCACCGCTATTCAATATATATAGTATACAGCTAGTAGGAATAATATGCAATATTTTTTTATGATTTAATATAATTTCTTAATTCTAATAATTTATTGTTTGTGTCAGTATGGATAATTTTAGAGTATATATTGTACGGTATCTTTTGTCGAAATTCTTCTTTTAGATTATCAAAATCAGAAATCATTTTGCTTATTTCAGTTTTAGAAACTCCTAATTGTTTTAGGATAAAGCTAATTAAAATAACATAATCAGTAATAGTATTAAAGTTAATATCTTGAACTTTACAGTCATTCGAAAGGGCATGTACTAGGGTCTTTTTTACCTGACCTGTTTTAAAACGAGTATCGAAAATAATATCATTATGAGCAACAGCATTTCTCAAGTCTCTTAATAAGTAGATGATAGATTCAGTTAGTTTAGAATCTGTATCATATCCTTGATTCAATCCAATTGATGTTGAAATTAACTTACGTGTATTTTGATTTAGACAGTGAATAAATTTTCCGAATTCACCTAGAGTAATGACTTCGAAAATTGCCCAAATTGGGACATTTCTATCTTGATGATAATAATGCTGGATGACTAATTTAGTATTATAATTACGAGAAAGAGAACTATAAATTTTATTTTGGAGTTCCAGCCGTTGTTTTAACTCAAATTTATAATCTTTTGAAGCGATTGGAAATGAATTATAATGTGTTAGGAGCTTAGAATAGACGTCATTAAAGGAATCCGTTCCAATACAATCTAATATAACTTCTAAAGTGTAATTTTTAATTGCTGTTTCAATAAACATGATTTTGGGATAGAACAGAGCTTTTAATTCCATATCAAATTCATTTACGGCTAATACCTGATTAAAATCAGTGTATAAAAATTGATTATTAGGTGTTTTAAAATAACGATAACCTTTATAACCATGATAGTATCCTATATTACGTAACTTTTGTTTTTTGAATACTCCCTTTGATATCAATATTGTGGGTATCACGTAAATGACGCATTAACCCATCAATACTCTTAACCTTAGTAGCCATATAAAACCGTCCTTTATTGCAATAATAAAGATATTATAACATCAGTAGTTGTAAAAGAACAATATAGCTGTAATTATGTCGAAAAAATATGGATATTGGACAGTATCTTCAATTGTCTATTTGAAAATCTAGATTGCATCTATCAAGGATCTACAAACGGGTGGAAAGAATGAAAAATTAAAAAGGGTTAAGTTCGAGATTCAATAACCCTCCTATATGGAATGGGGCTTGGTAGTATATGAGCGAAACTCAAAATAATATGACATTAATAAATTAGTTGTTGTATAAAATAAAGGCTGCCAAATCTATATGATTAGTTTACAGGATTGGTAGCTATTTTTGTATTCTTATCCTCCGATTTCTCACGTATTTTTATTTGAATAATTTCATACAAGTCTTTTTTCTTCTCAGCTGGTAGAGATAGGTTGCTAGCGTTTAATTTTAAGGATGCTAGTAGTTTTTGATATTTCCAGGTTTCAAAAGTTATCTCTAAGGCTGAAAAAGCACCTAATTTCTCAATTAAGGAAATAACTTTGTCGTAAGGATAAACAGTATTTTTAATTTCTTCGATAAGCTTTTGATGTTCATGGGGATAAAACCAATTTTCTTTTAATTGATCGCATTCAATAATTTCTGAGAAACGTTCATAGCGTTTAATTTTAGTGTTCAAGAGACTTAGTAATTTACTGTCATTCAGGGTTGGCCGCATATCTAAAATATCATTCATGATAAAACGTTGCTCTTCTACAGAAGTATTCTTTTTAATACTTTGGATTTCATCTAATTCAAAAGAGATATTGCAAATTGTTTCTAATATTTTAGCGTCTAGTTTTAAATTAGCTGATTCAAAAAAAATATTTTCTAAATAATTAAGCATCTCTACAGGATTAGGTGATAGTGTGACGAGATGATTACGTGATACTGTCTTTAGTGAATCATGAGTTTGAAGTGTTTGATACAAAGTATCTAGTAGCATGTTAATTTTTTGCTTTTGAAGTTCTTCAAAGTCTACCTCTTGTTCATGATTAGTTCCTATTATGTCTATTCCGTCAAAAGTATCTAACAGGTCATGATCCCAAATTAAGAGATCACTTTCGACATTAAATTTATAATTTTTATATATGTCCTGATATTCAGCATAAGCGGGTGCTGTTAAGTTGCTACTACCTATGATAGCTATTACTGGAGTTTTATTAGTAAGTTTCATTGCGATTTTGGCGTGCCAATTTGGATTTTTAGGCTTGTAGTAAGTCACTTTATAGCCTAAATAAATTAAATATTTTATAAACCCCTCAAATTGATATTGATTCTTTAAATTAGAATCAAACATTCCACCAATGATAATGATTTCGGTATAGGGAAAATTTTTAAATCCATCATTGATGGCATTAAAAAAATCATCGTGATTGTAATCATTAAATAAACTGCTACTAATATAACCTGTACTTAGAATAAGTGTTTCGCCACGAGTAGACATGAGTTGATTTAATGCCCTTCTAAAATTAGACCTATGTTGGTCTGATCGTAAGAAAAACTGCATCCCCATCTAAAGCTCCCCCTATTGAGTAAATGTCTATTAACTATACGAGGAGAAGTTTTTTAATAGAATGGAACGGCAATTGTTTTCAAAACTAGATTAATAATCAAAAAAATCTGGTTAATTTATAATTTATCGATTGTTATTATATGGCTGTTCTTGTAATGGGTTCAAACTAGTTTTAAAATATTGTTATAAAGTATCAGTCTTAGGAGGAAAAGAGAATGGCTACAATTGGTTTTGAAGAGAAGCTGTGGCAGGCAGCAGATAAATTACGTAATAATATGAATCCATCGGAGTATCAGCACGTGGTACTTGGATTGATTTTCTTAAAATATGTTTCTGATACATTTAATGAGCGTTATGTGGAGTTATTAGCAGATGATCCAGAGTTTGCTGAAGATCGTGACGAGTATATTTCTGAAGGTGTGTTCTGGGTTCCAGAACATGCGCGTTGGAGTTATATTTCTGATCATTCTAAACAACCTGAAATCGGTCAGATAGTGGATCAGGCTCTTGATTCAATTGAAAAAGAGAATGACTCATTACGTGGCGTGCTTCCTAAAAATTATTCACGACCAGAACTGGATAAACGTATTTTAGGTGAAATCATCGACTTATTTACCAACATCAATGTCGGTGGAGAAGATGCTCGTGATAAAGATGTCTTAGGGCGTGTTTATGAATACTTCTTAGGGAAATTCGGAGCAAATGAAGGTGGAGAATTCTATACACCAAAATCTGTTGTAAAATTAATGGTTGAAATGATTCAGCCGTATAAAGGTAAAGTTTATGACCCGGCATGTGGTAGTGGGGGAATGTTTGTTCAATCTTATAAATTCGTTAAAGAACATAGTGGAAATACATTTGATATTTCGGTTTATGGTCAAGAGTGGAACCCAACGACTTGGAAGTTAGCGAAGATGAATTTAGCGATTCGTGGAATTGAAAATAACTTAGGGTCTAAAAATGCGGATACGTTTGGCGAAGATTTACATCCAACGTTAAAAGCAGATTATGTGTTAGCCAACCCTCCATTTAATGATAGTGATTGGGGAGGGGCTTTACTTGAGAATGATGCGCGTTGGAAGTGGGGTGTTCCACCGGCTGGAAATGCTAACTATGCTTGGTTATCACACATGGTTGATAAGTTAAATCAAAATGGAATTGCAGCAACGGTTCTTGCGAATGGTTCCCTTTCAAGTAATACGTCAAATGAAGGGGTTATCCGTCAAAATATGATTACGGCTGATTTAGTGGACTGTATTGTCGCTTTACCAGACAAATTGTTCTATTCAACGGGAATTCCAGTTTGTATTTGGATTATGAACAGAAATAAAGCTCATAAAGGGAAAACGTTGTTTATCGATGGTCGTAAACTTGGTACGATGGTGACACGACGTTTACGAGAATTAACAGACGAAGAAATTAGAAAAATTGCCGATACTTATATCAACTATAAAAATGATGAAAAATATGAAGATATTCAAGGATTCTGTAAAGTAGCAACTCTTGATGAAATCAGAGAACATGACTACATTTTAACACCAGGTCGCTACGTTGGGATTGAAGAGTCGGATGATGACGGTGAGCCATTTGAAGAAAAAATGGAACGTCTAACAAAGCAATTAGCACAACAATTCCAAAAATCTAAAGAGTTGGAAGAGGAAATCAGAAAACAACTTGGAGGAATTGGATATGAGTTTTAGTGAATGGAAAGAATATTTTTTAGGAGATTTAGTAGAAAACTTAAGTTCGAAAAGGGTTCCACTATCATCTAGACAAAGAGAAGGCAGAAAAGGTATTTACCCATATTATGGAGCACAAGGGATAATAGATTATATAGACGATTATATTTTTGATGGAGAGTATTTGCTTGTAGCAGAAGATGGAAATAATTTAAAGGAGAGAAAAGAAGATATAGCTCAAATAGCTAAAGGTAAATTTTGGGTAAATAATCATGCGCATGTTCTAATTAACAATAGTTACAGTGATATTAAATTTATAAAATATTATTTAAATCAATTAGATATAACTCCTTATATTACAGGAAGTGCTCAGCCCAAATTAAACAAAGCGAACTTAAGTAAAATAAAGGTAATCGCACCTACTAAGTCAGAACAGATTTCTATTTCTAATTTCTTAGGAATGTTAGATGAGAAGATTGAGTTGAATAATCAGATGAATGAGACGCTTGAGGAGATGGCGCAGGCGTTATTTAAGCGATGGTTTGTTGATTTTGAATTTCCAAATGAAGAAGGAAAACCATACAAATCAAGTGGTGGAGAAATGGTTGAAAGTGAATTAGGAATGATTCCAAAGGGATGGAATATTAAACTTGCTTCTGAGGTAGTAGATGTGAAGGATGGAACCCATGCATCTCCTAAAGTAGTAAATGAAGGATATCCATTAATTACATCGAAACACATCAATGGTGATAGATTAAGAATAGAGGAAGCTAATCTGATATCAGAAACGGATTATGTTGAAGTGAATAAGAGAAGTAAAGTTGATACAGGTGATATTTTAATTTCCATGATAGGGACTGTTGGGTTACTATATTACGTACAGGATTTAGATGTGAACTTTGCTATTAAAAATTTGGGATTATTTAAAACATCAAAGACTGTTGAAATGCAAGAATATATTTATTTATATGACGAATTGTCAATACAAATGCGACAGTTTCTCATAAAATAGTTCGAATGA
>OLVP01000920.1_pt1 | contig 21244 bp, 22 predicted proteins | sample 1673281 | NCBI WGS metagenome assembly OLVP01 (sample SAMEA3178940, study PRJEB25190) | human gut metagenome | biome: human gut; feature: human-associated habitat; material: faeces | place: Austria | collected 2013
TTAGAAATATATTTACTTCACGAAAAAATATTATGGATATTAATGTTTTCAGAGAAAATTATAGTTATAGATAAATATCATATAGTAATAAATATTATTGCATATTTATTAAGTATGATAGCAGCATATTTATGGAGTAATGTAGTATTAAATCGTATTTTACCTATATTTAATAGTAAAAGTTTTAATTTCGGTTTAGAAAAATATATAATAAAAAAATAAAAATAAAAAATCCCTTTGTTAATATTAGTTTATTAATAAAAGGGCTTTTTTATATAATATAAAAATTAGAGATTAAATATATTTATTATAAAATTGCAAATATATTTAATTAAAGAAGATGCAGTTAAACATAACAAAACTAAGAAAATAAATATAGGATTTGAAAATGTTATTACTACTTTAATCCTTTGTACATAACATATACGATAGATGACAAACACTATTAAAGTTATTAGTACATTATTATATCTTTGAATGACTTTATTTATAAATTTAGACAATAAAACCAATATAATATACGTTGTTAAAAACCACCAATCACCATTGTAGCTAACTGATATTGTTGTAACATTTATAAAGTAATGTTTTTATATTACCAGGATAAGTGGCAGAGCTTCCAGTTAGATAGCCTAATAAAACTACAAATAATAAAATTATAATCCAGAAGTTAATATATAACTTTAGAATTTTTTTTGCATTTCTTTTGTTATTGACACTTGTTTTTTTGTTAATTCCATAAAATTCCCATCCGTATTTACATGAATTTATCATAATAAGAGTATACATTTTAATGGTTATAAATGCCATATTGTGTAAGCTTATAGATATTTTTGATATAGAATGTTGAAATTAGTTGGAAAACGGATTATAATTTTATTAACAGTTTGTAGAACCGTAGTAATTAAAATAAAAGGGGAAATTAGTATCGTGATGAGAGAGCTATTAGATAGTAAAAAAACTACAAATTAAAACAACTACTGGAACTTAAATTTGTTAATTTTATAAGAATACCTAAAGATAATGAATATTTACTTAATATCAATATACAAATGTTAAAATATGAAAGTGACGAGATTTAAATATTATAATAAATAAAGAAGATTATAAATTATAGGAGTATTCAATATATTAACCGTATGAAAATTTAATAAAAGATTAATAATGTATAATTAGAAAGGAGAAAAAATGTGTAAAGAAAAATATTTTAGATATATAATACTTAAAGCCGATTCAAAAGAAGATATAGAAAAGGCATTTAACAGTTTAAAAAATTGGAGTTATGATGGTATTTCAGATATATATGGGAAAAAATATTATCAATTGTCTAATATAGATGAAAATGCAAAAGTTTTATTTTTACATGATAATTCAAATAGTACATATTCTAGTAATGTATTGCCTATCAAAACTGATAATAAGATTAAAGATACCTATAGATATGGATATGATTTTAGTGAAAATCAACCAGAAAATTTAAAAGAAAATATTTTATTTGATTTATGTAAAGAGATAAGTTCATGTGGATATGTTTTTTGTGCAATATCTCTTTTAGATATTGATTAAAATAATATATTTGATGAAATTAAAGTGTATTAATCCTAAAAATGATTAGTTAATATGCTCTACAAATAATACATTATACTATTTTATAATGAATATTTAAGCGTAATAGATTTATATACAATGAAAGAAGTATCGTAAAAAATACAAAAAAATAACAGTGAAGAACAGTAATTAATATATAGAAAAAAGTAAGCCACCTTGTTAAAATGTAATAATATAATTATGAAAGGTGGTTTTTAATTTGAGAGAAAAAATTGAAAAATCAATTGTTGTAGAAGGAAAATTAAATATGTCAAAATCAAAAATAGAAAAAGAGTATAATTTTGAATATGGAAAAGAAATGAATAGAGATGCATTTATTAAGCTTAAAAAAGCAATGCCCAAAATAGGCTTAGAGGAATTTACTAAAATTTGGTGTAACATACCTAATTTTAGTGAATTAACAAAAGTATTTATAGAAGTATATAAAGAAACAATTGAAAAAAGTGAAAAAATGAGTAAAGTAGATAAGAAAAATCTAGAAAGGTTATTATATATAGCATTAGGTATAGTTATAGCAGGGGGCGGAATATATTTAGTTAGTCAGTTGGTTAAAATAAAAAATACACCACAGCAAATGCTAGAGAACCCATTTGATGATTTAATAGAGATAGATTTAGATGAATAGTCTAAATTAAACATAATTTTTTTGATTTAAAATAAAATAATTCAGAACTCCTAGCCCGTCCCGCTAAGACTTTTCTGATCCAACCCCTACCAATATTCCTTAAAAAACAAAAAACATCCACCCACCCACGAAAAATCGCCAATATAAAAAAATAATTGACATAAAATTCAAAAAATATAAAAAATTTAAACTTTTAAATAGAAAAAAGAAGGAAAACCGAACTAATTGTAGAATTATATAATAAAATAAGAAAGAAAGGAAAGATGCGTATGATTATTCATGAGAAATTGGCGCATTTAAGTAAAAAAGAAATTATAGAGCTTATGGACAAGTATTATCACAAAGGTGTTAGAGTGAAAAAGTTAGTCGAGGATTACAAAGTCGACTGTCGACCAAATGATCTACACAAGTATTTTCCACCGATAGTGCTTGATAGACAATGTCCAGTCTGTGGTGAGAATTTTCTTAAGAAGAGACCTTCTAGGACTGAGATTGAAAATTGGGGAAATCCATACAGAGAAATAAAGGCGAAAAAAGCTTATTGTCCTTGTTGTGGTCATATTGACGATGAAATATGTGGTTGTGATGCATGTGTGGAAAAGAGAAATAAAGAGTATATCAAAAGAGAGACTGAATTGGAAAAGATGGCTAACGAGATTAAAATCGAGCTTGAAAAATCTTATATTGGCAAGGTTTGTGTTGATGAACTTGATTTTAAAGATAGGGTTTATTTGGCGAGTTTGTTGGGACATGCGTTGAGCGAGGATACTAGTGTTATCAAGAGTCTGAGCGAGTGTGATAATCCTTGTAGTTGCCTGGCTGATGGTGATATGGATGAGAGAATTATTGATTATCTTCTGAAGCGAAATATCATAATTATCGATATAAATTCTTTGAAATATGCGCTTAAACATGGTGAGGATGAAAACCGATTTATGCGTTATAAGCTAAATGTCGAAATTGATGATAATAATATTGATACTTTACAAGAATTGATGAATCCTAAGATTGATTTTAGTGATGGGAAGAATATTTTAGAGGGGTATAATCTTTGGAAAGAGGTTGCGATTAATGATTGTATGGCATTTCTGGTGAATGAGATAGCAAAGAAAAATGTTGAATTTTGTCCAGTTAAAAAGACAGAGATTATGATGGATAGCATGCTGAAGCATTTTTCGATTCGCCAAGTACAATATATAATTTATAAAAGTGTTAATGAAGTTTCTAAGGTATATCTTAAAAATAAGTTTAATAGAGAGAGTTTTCCAGATATAGTTTTCAGAAGAATGATATTTTGGGATTCGTGCATGACTTATAGAGAGTCTGAAGTGGCAGAGTATAGAGGCGGCAAAAAGTTTTCGTACAATAACTTGCATGGAGTATTGTTTTTCAAGGTTTTGGGACTTTGGGATAAGGGACTTAGATGTGTGCCAAATATTAAGATTATAAAGGAGTGTGTAAGGAAATAAATAAAATTTAAAGGAGATAGAGGATGTTTTATACAGAATCAGATAGCGAGAGGGATTAAAAACCACCGAATTCTAGATAGAGGATTTTGGTGGTTTTTTTATTGTGCGTAAATTTTTGTATAAATATGTATAATCATGTAAAATCGGGCGACATATGACGACATCTGCTAGAATTTGAATTACGAAAAAGTACGAAAACTAATGAAAAATATTTGCAATGATGCTACAATTTAATTAATAAAATTACAAATAATATATAAATGTGATTTTATTAGTCAAATTTGTTATAACAAAGATTTATAGCTTTTGTCGTTGGCTATCAATGACTACAATAATTTATGGTTATGAAAGGGAGGAATTTTGTATGGAAAACAATAATAATTTTTTTAATTTTGATGATGAAAATACTTTTATGGTAATAATGACATTTATCAAACAAATTGTCGGTGATGATGCGATAAAAGAGATTTTATGGGATGAATCAATGAAAGATATAGATATTGAGGAATTGATAAATAGCACAGATCTAGAAATTCCATATGATGAAGTTCCTTTGATAATGAATATATTTTGTAAGATTGATTTAAGAGAAGCGATAAGATTTATGAAAACTTGTACAGGCAAGGCATCTTATGTTGCAGGATGGGATGCAATTATTAAAAGACAACGCGATAAAAAAATCGTTGAGCTTTATAGGGGGAATATGGATATTAGGGAGATTGCGAGAATGTATGAGATTAGTGTGAGGAGAGTTTATCAAATAATAAGTAGATATAATAGAATGGCTTGAGGCAAGAAATATTGTCGACATTTAGGGATTATTTCAGTCCTAGAGGAGTTTACCTCTAGGACTTTTTAATACAACAAAACTATCTATTTATATTTTTCTACGTATTTTGCATGTGTCGTGATATAATAACCAGATTTCAACTTATACATATCAGTGCCATTTCGTTTTATAAGTTGTGAAACTGTGAAAACTTCACCACAAAGGGCGATTCCGGCGATGCTGGAGTTTTTGAAATCGGGCGTTTTGTGGTAGTTGACGTCGTGGATGATTTTTATCATTTTGGGGATGTCGGCGTATTGCTCGCCATTGCCTTGATTATTACTGCTCGTGCTATTGTCTGAATCGGATTTTGTATTGTCGCTGATTTTCTTGTTATAATTCGGCGATGTGCAGTTTATTATGTCATTTACTGTGATTTTCCCTTGTTTTAAATTATCACAATCAATCTTAAATTGTTGCATCTTGTCTGGATTTTTGACCATATAAATAGGGCAGAGTTTGTATTTTTTGCCTACAACGTCTGTATGAGTGATGATGTCTTTTTTACAATTGAGATTTTTATAGCTGCAAAGCCACGCACAAAGGTGGACCATGCTTTTGTATGTCGCATCTGTGTAGTGGTTGTCGCTGCCTGTTGTTGCGACTTCGATTGCGATTGCGTATGAATTTGCGCTGTTTGTCGCATAACATATTTCATCAGTCGGAATCAGTTGGTATATCTCGCCTCCAAGACCAATGACATAGTGTGAAGATGCAAAGATATATCTGTTGCCAATTTTGTATCCATTTGCAACGACGTTGTTAAAATATGAGACAGTCTTGTCACCATCGACATCTGGCTTGCCAGTGTAGTGGATGGCGATTTTTGTAGCAGATAGGGGAACACCAGGTCTGCCATATTTGTTTCTTTTTTGCCATTTTTCGATTACATTAGGTTTTTTTATCATATTTCCTCCTTATTTAAGATAATTTGTAAAGGTTGAGCTAGTTTATATTATAAATCTAGCTCATATGCATTAAGAGATTTTGTACTAAAATGGGATTTCCTCGTCATCGATGCATGCTGTCAAGTTGGCTTGTGGATCGTTAGATAAAGTAGAATTACCATTGTCAACGCCAGAAGTATCAGCGCTATTGCCAGTAGCAGTACCCGAAGCATCAACACTTCCACCAGAAGTATCAGCAGCAGAATCACCAGCATTTCCACCAGAATTATCGCTTGAATTATTTCCAGAACTTCCATCACTTGTGCCAGTATCAAGCCCATTCCCCTTAGGAACATTAAGCCTCATAAGCTTATGCACGACAATTTTGGCGAAGTTGCGGTTGTTCCCGTCGGAGTCGACATAGCGGTCGATGTGGAGACTGCCGCTTACTGCAATAAGGTAGCCTTTTTGGAAACAAGTTGAGAAGTATTCGGCTTGTTTGCCCCAAACTTCGACAGGGATAAAGTCGGTTACGGTTTGATTGTCTTTTTTATAGCTGCGGTCGATGGCGATTGTGCCTTTTGAAATTGCTGTTCCTGAGCTGAAAAATTTAAGCTCTGGGTCGGCTGTAAGCCTTCCAATTAGTGTAACTAGGTTCATAGTTTTACCTCCTTATTTTTAAAAAAATATATTCTTAATCAAATGATTCTTGCTCATATGATGGCATATAGCCGAAGTCCTTTTTTAGCTCATTGCCTGTTTTGGTAAAGAATCTCTTGCGGGCAGTGTCGAATGTAAGCATTGTTTTGTAGCGGATTGAGCCTGTGATTCTGTTTTTTAGTACGAAGAGTTCGGTTTCGGGTTCTCTGCCTTCGCGTGATGCTTTTAGGACATAGTCGGCTAGGTTTGGGATTTCGCTGGCTCCTGATATTTCAAAGACGTGGGGTTCTTTGTTCATCATGGAGTTTTTGTTCGAATGTGCCACCAAGACTATGACTATCTTGTATTTTTTCGCCAGTCTTTTTAGTGATTTTACGGCAATTATCTGCTTTTCATATTTGTCATTACCACTACAATCGTCAAGGACAAACAGTTTGACATTTTTCTTAGTCGCTAAATATTCAATTGCGTGGGAGATATTGGCCTCGTCTGCTTTTGCCTCTTTTGAATAAAAAAACAGTTTGTCATCAACCCATTGTGTTATCATTTCAAGCCCCTCATCCGAAACTTTTGCATATTTGCCCATATTGCTTGTGTAATTTAGAAGATGTTGAGGATTTGCAACGGTTCTAGTGAACCAATCCATACACATTTCGTAAGTCAGCTCGCCTGAATATAAGAACGAGTTGAACCCATTACTAATAGCATTTGCAATGATTTGGTTCAAAAATGTACTCTTTCCGGCTCCAGGGCTACCCGTCAAAACAGTCAAAGTCCCAAAGTTCAGCCCATCGCCAAGCAAGGCATCAAGTCCTGCAAATCCTGTCAAAATTCCACCTCTTTGGACAGAAATAGAGACCTTGGATGCATTTACAACTAAATCTTCGGAGTTGGAATTGTCCATAATCATGGATTTAAAATCTTCTGAGAAAGTTATAAGCGACTTTTGATCCATGGATTTTATGTTTTTCGATGTAGTCGCAAGCATTTCGTGGCCGCTTCGTTTCATCGAAAAATCCTTGACGATTCTGATATAATAGCTGATGTTTGATACTGATGGAACGACTGTTACCAAGCTTGTCAAATACGCTACTCCGCCGACTTTGTCCAATTGATCGTGATTTGTTAATTCGCTCGAAAGTGTAACAGGGTCTATTTTTTCGTTACGTTCATACAATTTTTGCATATGTTTGTAGATTATTTGGTGTTGTGGGTGAAAAAAGTCGTAAACAGACAAATTAAACTGATTACCCACCGAAACCAACTCCGGCTCAATCAAAATCGCCCCCAAAATACTTTGTTCCGCACCCAAGTTGTAAAGTGCCATAAAAATCCCCCCTTAAAATTCTATAAAATCAGCAGTGTTGTAATAGCTTTTAGATGTTGAAATCTTATTCTTTAGAGCCCTTTTTGCACCATTAAATTGAGCCAAAATTCTTTTATAATGTCTTCTTAGATCACTTGCCTCTACAATTTTATCACTCCAAAATGTATTATCATCATTGGTAAAAGTCCATTCAATAACCTCTGAAACCTCGTCAAAATCACGTTTGTCTTTGTATAAAATATTTTTAAAATCTCTTACCCATTTCTTAAAATCAGGCAGAGGGAAAGTAGGATTTAACTCTTTTATAAATTTCCAAAGCAACTCACTAAGAGTAGTTTCATTATTTTCAGAATTAGAAGAATTATAAATAATATTATTTTTATTTATTTCTATCTTTTGGTCGGACTCTAGAGCACCTCGGTCAGACTCAAAAGTTCCTTCTTCGGCCTTAAATGTGTCAGTTTTTGGCTCAAAAGTGAGATTTTCGTCGTTTAAAGTGTGAGAATTTAACTTAGATGGACTTGTTAGTGATTCAGAAATACCTTTTGGTGACTTTAATGAACCTTCTTGTGAATTAATAACACCTTGTGGTGATTTAAAAGAACTTGTAGTCGACTCGATTGCACCTTGTGGTGATTCAATTGCACTTATAGTTGATTCGATAACACCTTCTTGAAACTCTGTATTACCTTCATGTGATTCAAATGAACTTTCTTGCGACTTTAACTCACTAGATTTCACATTAAGCGAACCCGCATTCAAAATATAATCCCCAACATTATTAGACGCACTTTCTTCAACCGGCATAAGACCCGCAGAAATCTTATCAAATCCCTCAGTTGGCAGATTAAAAGAAGTCGCCAATTCCTCGCAATCACGATCATCATAACTAACACAATCGTGACTATCATAACTCGCACAATCACGACTATCATAATTTTCACAACTCGCATTAAGATAATAATCGCCGCCATTGCCGCCATAACCCAAATCATTATCACAACCAGAAAAATTCCCACAACATTTACTACAACGACAATTTTCACAAAGGAAATTATCATCATCAAAAGCTGGACTTACAGATGGTGGTTTTATCGCAGAAACGTTGGCAATACTACTGTTTGGAGTATTGCTGATAAGTCTTATATAGTTAGGCCCGATGGCATAATAAGTAAAAGTTCCTCTCTCGCGAACTACTGTTTTTTTGAATATTTGGGCCTTGCATAATTTTTTTAACCTTCTATATATAGCAGTTTTTTGCAGATGTAAAATCGGCATATCCTCGCTGACTTTTTTGTGATAAATCCAGTAATACACTTCGCCATCGACAATTTTTGTGTCCATTTGGTTAGTATCTTTGAAATCGACAAACCATCTTAAAAGGTATAAATCAATCCCATCTATATTCAATTCAGACGCTACTTCTTGAGAAAATCCTTGTAAATTATATTTCATAACCACCGCTCCTAACTTTTTTAAAAATTTTTTTTGAAAATATGTATAAGACCTGAAAATGTGTCCATAATTAAGGTAAGATCAAAATAGTTCTCTGGGGAGGGATATAGCCCCAATGGTATGGGGCATAATACTATTTTGATTTTAGTGAAATAATGTTGCTCGAAAGCTCATTTATACTGTTTGTTAGGGTCTCCAGCTTCGATTCTAGCCTCACCAATAGATATATCGAAACGGCCACTGGAAATCCTACGTTAGCGATTAGAGTTTCAATGATTTCCATAAATATCTCCTTTCATTCAATGTTATAAATACATAGATATGATATTTGAATTAATGATTTTAAATGCTGAAAGGGGGAAGCAACTGCTTCCCCCACCATATACTTTAAAACCACATACAAACTATCTATTCAGATAAAGTACTGTTGTCTATTCTTACAATGTTATATACATCGTGCTTTTGCAGATTACCAAGTGCATTTGCAACATCCAAAACATTTTGGTCAGTCGCTTCTGAATCTACATAATTAAAAGTCTTAGTACCAGTTATTTGCTTAGAATTTTCATCTAAGCCTTTATTTAGGTACAATTTTAATGATGATAAGTTTTTTGTAACTACAACTGCCATAAAAGTAACCTCCTTTCTTTTTTATTTAGTACCAAACCCTAGCCTACACAACAAGATCGTATTCTTGAGTTTGAGTATTTACGATTCTAGCCTCAACAGCTTCAACCAAATCATAATTATTTTTCTTAAAGATGTTCTTTTCAACAATTAAGTCCATCGCCGCTTTTATCTCGGCTTCTGTCAATGCGTCTTTTGGGTCCTCGATAGTGAAAGTAACTTCTTTACCGATAGAGTTTTTAAATACTAGTACTAATTTTTTAGATTCAGCCATGTTTGCACCTCCTTTCTTGTTTGAAAACTAATTTGTTTTCTTGGTTAAATGATACTATAGAGTACTTGTAATTATCTAAAATACTTTTACAAAAGAATTTTCTCTTGAAATATTGTCATATAAATACTTCAATCTTTATAAAATGACAAAAAGTGAAGTATTACGAGTAGAAGTTTTCATAAGAAAAAAACTACAATATAAATAAGAAATAAATTTTAGGAGGAAAGGAATATGAACGAATACAAAGATAACAAACCAGAAAGGGATATACCACCGGATTTGATGCCACTTTATAATATAGTTGGCGATGAAATATATGATGAGATTGTGGATATATACTCAGGGGGTTATATTTATGTGCCCGTGAGTGAAAAGGTTAAAAAGAAAAATAGAAATTCAAATATATTTGAAGATTATGTTGTTAAAGGAATGACTGCTAATGTTTTGGCGAGAAAATATAATTTGAGTAATAGTTCTATTGTTAAGATTGTTGCGAAGGAGAGAGAGAAAAGGATGAAAGGGAAAAGTTAGAGTGAAGTTTTAAATATAAAATAATTTAATTTTTTGTTATATAAAATAATGTAATTGAAGCAAAATATGTAAAAAATATGTTATAATATATAAAAAATAATTAATTCTATCAATTTGTGACTTAATAAACGAGGGAGTAGGTTTATAAAATTTTGGAATGTGAATTTTTAGAGTTAATAGTGGGGGTAATATATGAAAATAAAATATGAAAAACCAGTAGCAATTTTTGATGAATTTGCAGCTAATCAATTTATAGCATCTTGTGAACAGATTATAACAGATAATAAGGCTGGTATGAACTGTGTAAATCCTAATCATTATGATTTACCATGGAATAAAAAACACTTAAAATACTCGTCTTCAGAGAGTAATGAATATCATACTAAAAATGGAGCGACACCAGCAGGTGCCCGTGTTGAAAATGTATTTACTACAAGACAATTTGGGTGTGGAACTTTGATACCATCAGGCTCAACTTTTAGTTCTAGTTCAGATCCATCTTGGGGTATGGTATATCCGTTTAATGGAAATGGTGAGATGAACATTAATATAGCAAAAAAATACAATTACTGTTTTGGTGCTTATGTAAATACAAAATCAGGTTCAACAACAACACAGCCATTCAGTGCATAATTTAATATATTTATAGAACCCACATTTGTGGGTTCTATTTATTTGAGGGAGTAATATGAAAAAAATACCATTAAAAATTGCGCAGACTTATTTCAATATAAATAGCGAAAATGAGTTTTGTGTAGGGAAAGAAATAGAAAAATATATCTGTAATGAAGAGAAAGAAAATGCTGTGAATTTCAAAATCTCTATTGTAGACGAATTTCATGCATTACGTTGCAAATTTGTAATGACTGTTGATGAAAGGATGTCTGTTTTTAAAAGTGAGGATGATTTATATGAATATAGGATTTTCTTTAATTTAATTACAAAAGAGCCCTGTGCTTTGTATAAAGAAGTGGGAGAAAATAGCGCAGAAATTGTACTATTAAAGAGATATTTCGAAAAAATAGAGATAAATAGTGATTTATTAAGTTATTTTGCGATGGAAAAATACTTATTAAAAGATGGAGCAATCGTTCTACATTCATCTTTTATAAAACATAATAATGAAGCGATTTTATTTACGGCACCTAGTGGGACAGGAAAGTCTACACAGGCCGATTTATGGGAAAAGTATTCAGATGCTGAAATTATAAACGGAGACAGAAGCATACTTATGGTTGAAAGTGATGAAATTTATGCATATGGATTGCCGTTTTGTGGAACTTCGGGCATTGAAAAAAACACTTGTGCCAAGGTTAAAGCTATAATTTATCTTCAACAATCGCCAACAAATTGTGCTAATAAGTTATATGAAAAAGATATAATAAAGAAGATATTTAGCGAGACTACGAAAAACTTGTGGAATGAAGAATATATAGATATGGCAGGAAATATAATAGAAAACTTAGCCCAAAAGGTAGTGATGTATGAGTATTCTTGTACAAAATATAAAGATGCAGTACTTTATTTAAAAGATAAGTTGGAGGTAGTTTAATGGAAATTTTGGAAGCGATTAATCCAGTAGAGAGCTATTTATGTGATATGGCGAGTATGAAATGGAATCCGATAGCCACAACATTTGAACTGTTGCCTGCTTGTAATATGGACTGCAAGATGTGTTATGTCAGGATGTCGATGAAAGAGATGCAAAAACGTGGCAAGATGATGGATGCTGATGAGTGGATAAATATTGGAAAGCAAGTCGTTGATGAAGGCGTGTTATTTATATTGTTAACAGGAGGAGAGCCATTGCTACATCCTGAGTTTATGAAAATTTATGATGAACTTAGAAGATTGGGTCTTATTGTAAATATAAATACAAATGCAACTCTTATAGATGAAAAAATGGCTGACTTTTTCCTAAAAAATAAACCAAGAAGGATAAATATATCACTTTATGGGGCTAGTAATGAAACTTATTCAAGGCTTTGTAATAATCCAAAAGGGTTTACTCAAGTTGAAAATGCAATAAAGCTTTTAAAAGAAAGAGATATACATATGAAACTCAACTTTTGTATAACACCTTATAATATTATGGATATTGAGAAGATGGTCGAATTTGCAGAAAAATATGAAATTCCTGTCGCACCGACTACATATATGTATCCTCCAAATCGAAAGGACAATGTCGTAAATTATGACGAACATAGGTTAAGTCCAAAACAAGCAGCACAGGCAAAGATGAATTTGGATCTTATCGAAAAAGGAGAAGATTTTGTTGATTATGCAAATGATATTTTAAATGATATAAAAAATATAGAAAGCGAAAAACTAAATAATAAAGACGAGAAACCTCAATGTGGATTTGGATGTCGAGCTGGGAACAGTACATTTTGGATAAATTGGCAAGGTGAGATGACTTCTTGTGGAATGTTATCTGCTAAGGGGATTGATATTAAAGAGTATGGAATAAATCAATCGTGGAAAATGTTAAACGAACAAGTTTCATCAACAAAAAGAAACAGCAAATGCCCAAGTTGCAAATATAAAAATATATGCCAAGTATGTGTCGCATCGTGCCAAGCTGAAACTGGAGAATTCGATGGCGTGCCACAATATTTGTGTGATATGTGCGTCGAATATGAAAAATTATTAGTCGAATATATTAATAAAAAGGTATAAATAGAAGGATTTAAGTATAAAAAACTACAATATATAAGAAATTTAGATATAAAGAGGGAATAATTATGAGAACAAATAAAGATTTTGTTAAAAGAAATATCGGAGGAGAAAATATTTTAGTCGCGGTTGGAGATGCCAGCCAAATCTTCAATGGCATGATTTCACTAAACACAGTCGCATCATTTATATGGGATAATGTCGATGAATGTGGTGATGTTGATAAATTGGTAAAAAGAGTTTTGGAGACTTTTGAAATTGATGAAGATACTGCGAGGACAGATGTAGAAGGCTTTACGGGTGAGTTTATGCAGTTGGGTATGATAATTGAAAGTTAATGACTAAAAGGTAGGGAGACCTGCCTTTTTTTGTTGTAAAAAATAAAAATTTAATAGGTGCAAAAAAATGTACATGAAAAATATGGAAAAAAGGAATTGTTTGATTTATAATGATAATAAGTGTAATGTAAATAAATAAAGTGGGTGAATTCGGCTATTTGCATTTACACACTAAAGATAAATCTGGGGGTGATATATGGAAGTACAGAGGGACGTTGTTAGTACTTGCATATAATTTAGGGTATTCGTCAAATTTCACTATGACAAAGATTTTTCTCTATGTGAGTTCTGACAAAATTTTTAATTAATAATTCTGCCCATTGTTGGCAGGTAAAATAAAGTAAAAGGGGGAGCGTGAATAAAATAATGAAATATTTAAAGAAGACATTGTCGTTTGTCTTGGCGTTTGCGATGGCGTTTACGATGGTGATTGTGCCTAGGGGTAGTGTTAGTGCTGCTGGTGATAGCTCTACAGGTACTTCAGGTTATACTTATTTTGATACTACTATGTTTAAGTATGATAATGACACTTTTAATAAAGCTACGTATGATGCTGAAGGAACTTCGCATACAAGACAAGGTATATATTTTAATGACGGAAATCAAAAAACTAAAATAGCAACTGGAAAAGATTGGTGGGGACAAACTAAATACACTGAAATAACAAATGAAAATTATAATACTTGGACTGGTAAATGGGATGCTGATGGAAATGGTACTGTAGAGGATACAGACAAACTTTATGCCTGCACAGGAATAGTTCAATCACAATTAGATAAAAATGGTAATGTGATGTTTAATTACCCAGAGGCTGGTATATTTGATACAAGTAAGACTACTGGAAAATCAACATATACAAATGTTCAAATGCCATTTAAAACAAATTCAGAAGGATATTATTACTATGATAGTGAAGAGTATGATGTAAAATTCCCTAATAATACTCCAGCATCAAATGTTAAACTTCAAAATGAAGGACTAACTAAAATAAAACATGGTGATACTTACAAAACAGCATTTTTACCTTTTTCATCAAGCACTAATAATATAGATTCTAATCCACAATTTCATTTTGGTATGAATATGTCTGTAAAATTCTATATGACTCAAGACGGGAAAATAACAACAACTGATTCAAAAGGAGAGCAACAAAAGAAAGATATGACATTTGAATTCTCAGGTGATGATGATGTTTGGGTATTTGTAGATGGAAAATTAGTTTTGGATATTGGTGGTATACATGATGCTATTAGTGCTGATATAAACTTTGCAACAGGAACTGCAAATGTTTATAAAGGAACTACTAGTACTGTAGCAAGAACAACTAAATTATTTAATACAGAAAGTTCACCTTTAGGTATATTTGATACAGATGCAGAAACATGGAGAAGTGATACAGATAGACCTCATACACTACAAGTATTTTACCTAGAACGTGGTAAGGGATTATCTAACTGTAAGATAAAATTCAATTTACCTCAACAAGATACATTAGACGTAACAAAATCATTAGGTAATGATATAAATAATACAACTGATTTAACAGATAAAGATTTAAAAGCATTATTAAATCAATCATTTAGATTTAAAATATCTTCTTCTAGTGATAATAAGACATACGCAGTTTATGCAAATAAAAAATATACTATATATGAAAATGGTTCTAATGTAGGTAGTGGAGTTACTAATAATAACGGTGAATTTACATTAAAATTTAATCAAACAGCATCGTTTGTAGGTGAAAAAACAAATGGTGATGTAACTAATTTAGGTAAAGATGGATATTTTAAAGTTGAAGAAATAGTTGGAAGCGATGCAAAATATACAACAAGATGGACTACCTCTAAAACTTTTAAAGGAAACACAACAGATGTTAGTATGGGAGAAAATGATACACCTACAGAGGCAGTATTAAAAGTAGATAAAAAAACAGCTTCAGATGAATCTTCTAAATATCACTTTACTTTCATAAATACTTTACAACCAACACTTAATGACGATGTAGTTGTACTTGATTATGGTAAAAAAGTAAAAATAGATGTATTAGCAAATGACGTATTATTTGCATCAGAAAGAAAGATCGCAGATATAAATACAGAAAATTGTAAAAATGGTGAGTTGACAGTAACTGATAATAATACGATGTTAACATATAGACCATTTAAATATATGGATAGTGTAGATAAGGCTACGTATACTGTAAATACAGCAGATAAAGATAAATTAGGAGCTAGCGCAACTGCTAACGTTAGTATAATGCCAGCTACTACTGTATATTATGAAGATAATTTTGGTGGAAGTGGCAAAGAAGGTGAAGATGGATTAGCTATCACATATACTGGTAAATGGTATACAGTAGATGATAATGGAAAACAAACAAAATTAGATACAACTAGTGGAAATACCAATACTGATTATCAAGATGATGGAACTGTAGGTAATGGCAATCAATATGGCTATGATAGTAGTTATGATGGTGATGGTAAGTTTAGTAATGGTTCATCTGCTATAGTACAAGGAACATATAACGAAAAAACAGAATCATTTGATGCAACAGCTAAATTTACATTTACAGGAACAGGTTTTGATATTATAAGTAGAACAGATAGTACTTGTGGAACTATTGATGTTGTAGTTACTGATAGTAAAGGAAATTTAGTAGTTCAAGATAATAAAGGTAATTTTAAATCATCTAATAAAAAACCTTCAGGAGATGACTGTACTATATACGTTGTAAATAAAGGTACTAATGATTTATATCAAATTCCAGTAATATCATGTAAAGGATTAGACCATGGAACATATAATGTTTTAATTAGAGTAGGTGGTCCAGCACCTTCAATGAAACTAGAATCTACATTTTATCTTGATGCAATAAGAATTTATGAACCTATGAAAATAACTAATGGAGAAGATCCAAAAAATAACGGGGCTACTGATAGTGAAGGTTCAAATGATGAGTCATCAGGAGATACACAAGTTCCTGGAGATCAAGGAGCAGGAGGAATAGATCCAGATGTATTAGATGCATATGCAAAAGATAATGAATTAGATACTACAGTAACTAAGATAAAAGATATAATTTTTAGCAAAGATGGATCTAAAAATGATAAAGCATTTATAGATACTGACGTAACTGGAACAAGTGGTTCAACAGGTGATAAAGATACTTATGATAATTTAGGGCCTAATAATGAAGTATATCTTTCTGAAAGTCAAGGTATAACATTTAGAATCAAATCAGAAGACCAAGAACCTGCAAAAGTATATATTGGAGCTAAAAGTCCTAATGAAAAAGAATCTACATTAGTTGTATCATCAACAGATTCTAGTATAAAGAGCAATGAAGTTATTAAATCTGCAACTGATATGTATTATGATGTAACAGATTTTGTTAAGTTTACAAAAAATAGTGATGGAGATTATATAGCTACTATAGTTATTGGTAATAAAAATACTTCACCATCAAATTCAGCTAAATTAAGTTTATTAGCATTAACTAATATTAAACTAGCATATTCAGATAAAGCACCTGTAAATGAAATTTCAGTTCCTGAAGATAATACAGAAGCAGTAAAATTAGCTACTAAATTACTAGCTAAAAAACAAGAAGTGAAACCAGAAGAACCTACAAAACCAGAAAAAGCTAACTTAGAAATAACAAGTGCTAAATTTACAAATTCTAAAGTTTCTATATTAAAATCCGGAACATTAGTAGTAAAAACAAGTGCAGATGTTAAATATTTAGGAATATTAGATTCTAAAGGAAAAGTTATACAACCAAGTTCAATAACAAGCAAAGTTGATAAATCATTAGTTGGAACAGATAAAGACTCTATAGCTAAAACTTGGACAGTTAAGATAAAATTTGATAAATTAGGCACTCAAAAGATAGCTGTTTATGGAATTGGCGAAGATGGTAGTGCTTCCAAAGATATTAAGGAAACTTCTATAAAAGTAACTTTATTAGGTTCAATTAAAGATTTATTTACAGCATGGTAAAATAAAATAAGTTAGGGGAATATTAAATTCCCCCAACTTTATATTAGGTGATTAAAAATGAATGCAAAAGGAAAAAGACAATTAATAATTATTATAATAACAATTTTAATAGTATTATCAGCAGGCTTAGTTATTGATAATAGTGTTAATAAACAAAATTCTATTATTAGTAAGATTACTTCAAATAATAATAATAATTCAAGTGAAATGTCTCAGAATTTAGATAAAAATTCACAGGAAAATACAAATAGTGGTGATGTAAGTTCATCAAAACAAGATAAAAATAATTCAACTAATAACGATAGCAATACTTCAAAGAGTAATAATAGCAACAATTCAAAAGATGAAAATGTACAACATGTATCTTCAAACCCAAAAGGTGAAAATGGATCATATAACTTTAATACTGATAAAAAAGCTAAGTCTATAAGTAGCAAAAAGTTACCTTACAAATTGCCAGATAAAGAAGGATTAGTAGTTAATAAAATCGGTCAATATTCAGGTCAGTTTCTAGAAAGTGGTAAAGATGAAAAGGTAGAAAATACTTTTGCTATTATAGTAAAGAATAAATCAAAAGATATGTTACAATATGGTCAACTTAGATTTAATGTTGGCGGAGAGTATGCAACATTTGTAGTTACAAACTTGCCAGCAGGGAAGTCAGCATTAGTTCTAGAAGCCAATAAAAAGTCTTTTTCTAAAACTAGTGATGTAACTTATGAAGGGGCAAGTACTTCTTATATAGATAATAATACTATGAATAAAGATAAATTTAAGGTAACTGCTAATAATACTAAGTTGAAATTAAAAAATCTTACAGGAAATAAATATTCAACAGTTTATGTTTATTATAAAAATGTGGATGATGATGGTTCTTATTTAGGTGGAATCACATATAGAACAAAGTTTGAAAATGTTGGTGCTAATAGTACTGTAAGTTGTGATACGGAACATTATTTAGAAGGTGCTAGCCAAATAGTGATGGTTGATTATATTAAATAGCACAGACATAAGGAGGGAGGTTAAAATGAAAAAAGAATATAAAAAGCCAATTGCTTTAGTTGAAAATTTTGAGATGGATGAGTTTATAGCGGGGGCTTGTCGTGATGCAGGAAAAGATATTTTTGATGCACCAACTATAATAGGTTCTACCATTAATAAATGTACTGTTATTGAAGGAGGGTTTACATACTTCTCAACACAATGTAAAGTAAATACATTTAAGTATGATACATGTTATCAAGGAATATTAGGAAAATATTTCGCTTCTTAGATAAATGAAGAGTTGTGAGGTTAAGTTTACAAAATTTAATCTCACAATTTTACTTTTTTGAAAGTAATATTTAAAGTGAGGTGAAGTAATGTATTATTATGAAATTGCGGAAGTTGGAATTAAATTAGATACAGATAAAAAAATAGATTCATCACAAAAATTTAAATTATTTGAGATAGATAAAAATAAGTTTGATATGTTAAAAAATAAAATTATATTTAAAGTAACAAATAATAATATGCCTATAAAAAATAAGTCGAAAGTTATACATGAAGGTATAGAATCTTTTGTACAAAAGGATTATAATGGAAATATATGGTTTTTAAGAAGCGGTTCAACTTCACACCTTTGTCATATTGATTATAATAATGGAGATCATGAGATAATAATCGACCAAAATAATAAAGTTATACCTAAAACATGGCAGTTATTTGAGGTTATGAATGTAGTAAAAATATTTGCACAATTTAATACCTTAATTCTACATTCTTCTTTTATATCCTACAAAGATAAAGGGATTATTTTTACTGGGCCATCAGGAATCGGCAAATCCACACAGGCTGATTTATGGGCTAAATATCAAAACTCAAATATAATAAATGGAGATAGAACTTTATTAAAAAAAAGTGGGGGTAAGTGGTTTGGTTATGGATTTCCATATAGTGGTTCATCGAATCATTGTTTAAATGAATCATATGAGATAAAGTTTATAGTAGTGTTAGAACAAGGGGATAAAAATGAAATAAAAAAATTAAGTGGAATTGAAAAATTGAAATATGTTTATAGTCAGATTGCAATTAATAAATGGGACAAAGAATTAAATATAACGATTATAAACTTAGTAGAAAAATTATTAAGCGATGTAGAAGTTATAAAATTATCTTGTTTACCAAATGAGGAATCAGTAGAAGAATTAAAAAAATTTATAGAGGGGATGTGTTAGTATGAGTTTATTTCCGACTGATTATTTATTTAGCAAAGCATCTCATATGAGTATACCTTTGGGCGCAACCTTTGAATTATCACCAATTTGTAATTTGAATTGTAAGATGTGTTACGTTAGGATGAATAAAAAACAAGTAGATGAATTAGGTGGACTTAAAACCGCAGATGAATGGCTTGATATGGCGAGACAATGTAAAGAAGCAGGAAGTCTGTATTTATTGCTGACAGGGGGAGAGCCATTCTTTTATAAAGATTTTAAATATTTGTTTACAGAATTGAAAAAAATGGGCTTTATAATATCTATAAATTCAAATGGAACACTATTAGATGATGATATGATAGATTGGCTGATAGAAAATCCTCCAAACAAGATAAATATTACAATGTATGGTGCCTCAAATGAAACATATAAAAGACTTTGTAATAGTAGCGATGGATATGACAAAGTTACATATGCAATTAGAAAATTAAAAAAAGCTGGTATTACTATAGTTATAAATGTTTCCTTAACACCAGATAATATCGAGGATTATGAAAAAATATTAAAGTTTTCTAGGGAAGTAGATGTAAGTTTAAGACCTACATCATACATGTTTCCACCTGTTAGAAGAGACAAAGATTCAATTGGTCATAATAGTAGATTTTCGCCACAACAAGCAGGTATAAACACTGTTAAAACAGAGATAGACAAAAAAGGATTAGATAAATTTTGTGAAAATGCAAAATTAATACAAGATGGTATTGAAGATGCTTGCAAAGAAATAGAAAGTGGTATTTATAAAGATGGTAAGCCAGTTTCTTGTAGAGCTGGGAATAGTATCTTTTGGATAAATTGGGAAGGAAAAATGACTGCTTGTGGAATGATGTCTGAACCTATAGTTACTTATCCATTTGAAGAAGGATTTAAAAAATCATGGGATAAAGTTACAAAAAAGGTAAAAGAAATAAAAGTTTTAAAAGAGTGTTATAACTGCAAATACAATAAGATTTGTAGACCTTGTTTAGCTATGTGTGTTGCTGAGACTGGAGATATGAATAAAAAACCAGAATATATATGTGAAATGCAAAAAACAATGATAAAAGAGAGCATGAAAATATGTGAACAAAATACATAAAAATAAATAAAAAGGGAGAGAGGTTAATCGTGGGAAAAAAAATCTTGAAAAAATTAGTAGCAATGTTTGTAGTATTATCTATGATAATAGTTAATGTACCAATGAATGTTTTTGCAGAAGCTGCAAGAAGCACAGAAACATTTGCTTCACCAGAAGAAACAATCAATGTCGCTAGTAGTGATTTGCAAGATGGAAGAAGTATAAACTTCAATAGCGACTGGAAGTTTTACAAAGGTAGTGTAAGTAATGGTCAATCTAATAGTTTAGACGACAGCAGTTGGAGAACATTAGACTTGCCTCATGATTGGAGTATCGAAGGTAACTTTACTACACAAGGTGAAGCTGAAAGTGGATTCTTGTTAGGGGGAACTGGTTGGTACAGAAAGACTTTTAAATTGTCAGAAAAGTATAAAAACAAAAATATCAGTATAGAATTTGGCGGAGTTTATATGAACTGTACTGTATATGTAAATGGTACAGAATTAGGAACTCATCCATATGGATATACTCCTTTTGCTTTTGATTTGACTAAGTATTTAAAATACGATGGAACAAATAATGTAATAGCTGTTAAGGTTAATCATCAAGTACCAAGCAGCAGAT
>OLVP01000928.1_pt1 | contig 21128 bp, 14 predicted proteins | sample 1673281 | NCBI WGS metagenome assembly OLVP01 (sample SAMEA3178940, study PRJEB25190) | human gut metagenome | biome: human gut; feature: human-associated habitat; material: faeces | place: Austria | collected 2013
GCAGCCGCCGGAGCGGTGCTTAAGCCGTAAGGCGGGAATTGTGCGGTGTTGCCTTGGCTTTATCGGGTTTTGTTATGGCTTTTTGTTACCGTTTTACGCCGGTTGCGGGGTCAAAATAATAGGTCATACCGTCAATGGTGGTTGTACCTTTGGCCATGGCACCGGTGATGGGATCGAAGTAATAAGTACCGTCGGCATTGGTGTTCCAGCCTTTGATCATATGGCCGTTGGCATCATAGCGCACCCATTTGCCGCCGTTGGATTCCTGGTATACATCCTTGCTGACGGCTTTTGCGCCGCCCTGGTCGGCGTCCAGCCAGTACCAGGCGTCGGAATCGGGGTCGTAAATCTCTTTGCCGCGGCCGGTGGTACCCTGTTTCACGCCGTTCTCGTACCAGTAATCCTTGCCGTTCACAGTTTTCCAACCGGTGTAGGTGGAAACACTGTCGGCGGTTTCCGGCGTGGCGGTCTCTTCCGCCAAAGCGGGCAGTGCAGCAGCACTGCACAGCAATACGGCGGTCAGAACGGCCGCGCAGCGAAAACGAAATTGCATGGGATATTCCTCCTGCATGTACTTCTTTTATAAATGTGTTGATCGGAATATTTCAACTCTCTTTTGCGGGGTTCGGGGATGCCTTGATTACGCCAAGGCCCAAATCACTGGATAGCGGCGCGCAGTATTTCCAGCAGCGGGGTGATCATCCCGGCTGCAGCGGGACCGCCAAAGTTCACGATACCGCGCAGCGGCATGGAATCCAGCATCTGAGCTACGGCTTCGCTACTGGCAATCTCGCTGCCGCCTGCGTTGCCGCCGGTCAGGGCATTGCCCGCCTGTGCCAGCACCTGCTGGATGATGGCAGCTGTGCGGTCATCCTTGGAAAGCTCGCCGATGGTGGTGTTTTCGTCAATCACGAACGGGCGGCGGCGCGGGGTGCTGAACCGCACGCTGAGCGTTGCGTGGATATCCCGGCTGGAATGGCCCAGCAAAATCTTGTACTCGCCTGGGGCGGCGTACCAGCTGCCCAGCGTTTCGTCATAGTAGCTCAAATCCTGCGCGGTCAGGGTGAACTCTACCTGCTTTTCTTCGCCAGGTTCCAGCTTGACCTTCACGAACTTGCGCAGCTCCTTGGGCGGGCGGCCGGTGGTGCCGGTGCAGTCTGCTACATACAGCTGCACAACTTCCTTGCCGGGCATCATGCCAACATTCTTCACGCTCACCCGTACCCGCACGCTGTCGCCCTCGGCAAACTCGTCCGCCGTCAGCTGGGCATTGCGGTACACAAACCCTGTGTAGGAAAGCCCGTGCCCAAACGGCCACAGCACCGGCATTTTGCGGGCATCGTACCAGCGGTAGCCAACATACACGCCCTCGCGGTATTCCACATGGCGGCCGTCACCGGGGAAGTCGAGATAACACGGGGTATCTTCCAGCCGCAGGGGCCAGGTTTCCGGCAGGCGGCCGCTGGGGTTGGCATCGCCCCACAGCAGGGCGTCCGCCGCAGCGCCAACACCTTCGCCGCCCAGATACATGCACAGCACGGCGTTCACATCGTTGGCCCAGGGGCATTCCACCGGGGAACCGGTGTGCAGCACCACAACAGTGTTTTTCTGCACGGCGGCCACGCGGGCAATCAGGTTGTTCTGGCTTTCCGGCAGGCGCATATGGCTGCGGTCAAAGCCTTCGCTTTCAAAAGATTCCGGCAGGCCCGCAAAGATCACCGCCGCGTCAGCTTCCGCTGCGGCGGAAACCGCGCGCAGGAACTCTTCCTCCTCCCGCTGGTCCAGATCAGCGGGGAAGCCCTCCACATAGCTCACCCGGCGGCCATGGCTTTCGGCCATTTCCAGCGCGCTGTCCACCCTGATGGTGTTGATGTGGCTGGAGCCGCCACCCTGATAGCGCGGCGTTTTGGCAAAACCGCCGATGTATACTACCTTGCTGCCCTTTTTCAGCGGCAGCACACCGCGGTTCTGCAAAAGCACGGCGCATTCCTTGGCCAGCTCTGCGGCGATGGTGTGGTCGCCTTTCAGGTCCAGCTCCGGGGCCGGGGCGGCAGCTTCGTCCGCCGCGCGGAACACAATGTTCAAAATGCGGATCACAGCCTTGTCCAGCGCGGCTTCGCTCAAGGTGCCGGCTTTAACGGCGGCCACGATCTTGGCGTCATTGACACCGCCGGAACCGGGCATTTCCAGGTCAAGCCCAGCCGCAACACCCTTTACACGGTCAGCTACAGCGCCCCAGTCGGACATCACAAAGCCCTTAAAGTTCCACTCGGTGCGCAGGATATCGGTCAGCAGCATGCGGCTTTCGCTGGCAAATACATCGTTCACGCGGTTGTAGCTGCACATCACCGTCCAGGGCTGGGATTTCTTGACGGCGGTTTCAAATGCAGGCAGGTAAATTTCGCGCAGCGTACGCTCCGTCATGTCGGATGATGCGCTCATGCGGCGGTACTCCTGGCTGTTGGCGGCAAAGTGCTTGATGGAGGTACCAACCCCCTGGCTCTGTACGCCATTGATGTACCCGGCGGCCAGCTCACCGGCCAGCACCGGGTCTTCGGAGTAATATTCAAAGTTGCGGCCGCACAGCGGGCTGCGCTTGATGTTTACGGCAGGCCCCAGCACAACGCCAACGCCGAACGCGCGGGCTTCCCGCCCGATGGCCGCACCCTCCCGGCGGGCCAGGTCGGGGTCAAAGCTGGCGGCAACGGAGCACCCGGCGGGGAAGCAGACCGCCTTGCGGCTGTGGTTGGGGTCGTCCCGTTCCGGGTCCTGGGTGCGCAGGCCGTGCGGGCCGTCCGAAACCATCAGGGTGGGAATGCCCAGGCGTTCCACGGTTTTGGTGTGCCAGAAATCCGCGCCGGAGCAAAGCCCGGCCTTTTCTTCCAGCGTGAGCTGGGCAACCAGTTCGGGAATGTTGTGTTCCATCAAAAAGTCATCCTCCTTTTGTCCACCAGCTGCGGGTGGGGGCAAGGGCAGGTGGCGGTTGTTCGGGCAGTGGAAACGTGCCGGATACACCGTTCCGCCCACGCTGCCTCCGGGGTGTGCCAAAATGGACACACACCCCCATATTTTGTATCATTATACACCACTTTGCACGCGAAAAGATAGCCTTTTTATTTAAAAATGTAAAGTCTGAAAACTTTTTCTGTGCAGGATGTTGGTGCGTCTGGCATTGTATTTCTCCTCTGTTTCGTGTAAAATTTAAAATTAGGATATGCAGCGGCAAAAACGTTTTTTGGGCTGTATTCCAGGGAGGAAAAAATGAAAAAAGATAAACGGATTTTGGCCCTTGTTTTGGCGGCGGCCATGATGGGCACCACTGCGCTTCCGGTTTGGGCCCAGACCCCGGAAACGGCGGACAGCAGCGTGGTGGAAGTGGAAGGCACGCTGGAAAACATCATAGCTGCCCGTGAAGCACTGGCTGCGCAGCCGGCAACGCTGGCGGAGGATGACAACAACATTCAGGCGGCGCAGACCATGGTGGAGCGCGTGGCCAATGCCGTAAAGAACCATACGGAAACAGCAGAGAAAGTAAATATCAAAGACCTGAACTTGGATAAAGATCTGGTGCTTTCCACCCTGGCTGACCTGAATGCGCGTGTGGAAGGCGGCGAGGCCATCAGCAAATTGTCCTGCTATTATAGCAGAGATACCGGGCTGGCGGTGGCAATCGGCCTTGAATACTGCACGGCGCAGGATGTTGCCGCCATGCAGGTAAAGCTGGACCAGCTGGTGGACCAGGCCAACACCCTGTGCCAGACGGATCTGGAAAAGGTGTTCTATGTGCATGAATGGCTGGTGCAGAACATTGCCTATGACCGGGAACACCTTAGTGATGATGTGCAGGACGACCACAACCTGCGCGGCGCCCTGCTGGAAGGGACTGCCGTCTGTGACGGTTACGCCAAAACGTATGCCCTTACCCTGCGCAAGCTGGGTATCACTGGTGTGCTGGTAACCAGTAAAGATATCGGCCATGCGTGGAACATGGTCGAGCTGGACGGGAACTGGTACCAGGTGGACTGCACCTGGGATGACCCGGTGGACGGTTCGGATCAGCTGGGATATTGCATGCATAAACACCTGCTGTGTACCACAGAGGAGATGAACACCAACCATAACGATGACGGCGATGACAGCGTTGCCTTTGACCTTGAAAACCTTGGCACGCAGAACATCGTGAACCTGGCCACGGACGATACCTATGAAAACACCTGGTGGAAAGACAAAAAGAGTGCAATCTTCCCGTGCGGGGGCGACTGGTACTATGCGTCCGGCGAACGCCTTTTCTGGCGTGATGACCTGGGCGACTGTGATTCCAACCTGGCGCATGAAGATGATTCGGGTGTGGTTGCCGGCAGTATTGCGCTGGACGGAACGCTGCTGGTCGCCACGGACAGACAAGCGTGCGAGCAGAGCAGCTGGATCAAACAATATGAACTGGATCCGGCCAGCCATGAAGTGACCGAGAAAAAGAAGGAAAGTCTCCAAAGCATCGGCATTGCGGCCCAGTGGGATGGCATTTATTATGCCGTAAGCCAGCAGGAATACCACCAGGATGTGCGCCAGTATATCAAGACAAGGGATATCCCAGTCCCCACAGCAACCCCGACTGCTGTACCTACCGCAACGCCTACCGCAACGCCTACTGCAACGCCTACCGCGACACCTACCGCGACCCCCACTGCAACGCCGGTCAAGCCGACTGCTACACCTACCGCTACCCCTGTGAAACCCACCGCAACCCCTGCCAGCGGCTATACCGGTTGGAAAACCGTGAACGGCAAGGACTACTGGTACGAAAACGGCGTAAAGCAGGGCACCACTGGCCGCGGCAAGGAAATTTATGACCCCGATTCCGACGCCTGGTACTGGCTGGATGCCAACCAGGGCGGCGCAAAAGCCGTCAGCAAGGATGTTTACCAGGAATCCAACGGCAGCAAATGGGTGCGCTATGATGCCAACGGCCATATGATCAAAGGGTGGGATACCAACGATGACGGTACCTATTACTTTGACCTTGTCACCGGTGCCATGGCCAAGGGCGATATTGTGGTGGACAACCTGCCCTGCAGCTTTGATACCACCACCGGCATTGGCTGCAACCTGATGTGGCACAGCATGGACGGCAAAGATTACTGGTACGAGGCTGGCAAGCGCCAGGGTTATGATCCCAATAATGCAGCCTACCGCGGCAAAGAAATCTATGATCCGGCCTCCGATGCCTGGTACTGGCTGGATAACGTGCAGCAGGGTGCTAAAGCCGTCAGCAAGGATGTATACCAGGAATCCGAAGCCGGCGACTGGGCCGAAAACGCAGACGGCACCGGCAAGTGGGTGCGGTATGACGCCAACGGCCACATGGTAAAAGGCTGGGATACCAACAATGACGGCACCTATTACTTTGACCAGGTGTACGGCACCATGGCCAAAGGCATTGTGACGATCGACGGCAATCTGTACCTTTTTGATGTTGATACCGGCGTGATGCAGGCAAGCATTACAGCCAGCGAGGAAGCCATGGCAGACCGCGTGATCGAGCTGGTCAACCAGGAGCGCACCTCCCGCGGGCTGCAGCCCCTGCTCAAGCATGATGGCCTGATGGTTGCCGCCGCGGCCCGCGCCAAGGAGCTTTCCCAGCGATACAGCCACACCCGCCCCAACGGTTCTGAATGCTTTACCATTTTGTGGCACCTGGGCATTGACTATGGCTATGCCGGCGAAAACATTGCCATGGGCCAGAGAACCCCGGAGATCGTGATGAACGACTGGATGAACAGCTCCGGCCACCGCGCCAACATCCTGAACGAAAACTATGACTGCATCGGCGTTGGCTACACTATGGTGGATGGCCACCCCTATTGGGTGCAGCTGTTTACCGGTGACTTTGATTTATAAGTAGTTTGTAAACAAATTTAAAACACAGCCCCGCAGCCGTTGCATTTTTTCGGCTGCGGGGCTATACTGTTCCCATATGCTTAACATATGCCAACTATTTACATATGGCAACAGAAAGGAGAACCTTTATGGAGGGACATATTGGTGACCAGCGCAGCAAAGCCGTGATGCGCTATCTTGACCGGCTGAAAAAGTCTGTGCGCCGCGGGGCGTCTTTAAGCCTTGCCAACGCCCCCAAGCTGCATCTTGGCATTCTGGAAGGGCTGAACCACGCCATTGAGGTGCGCGGCCAGGATGGTGCCGTGTATGTTTCGGACCTGGCGGAGATTTTCAAGCAGCCGCTGCCAGCGATTTCCCGCGGACTGCGCACACTGGAGCAGGATGGCCTGGCCCAGCGCCAGACCGATCCCAATGACCGCCGCCGCACTCTGGTGCGCATCACCCCAAAAGGGGAGGAATCCCGCCTGATCTGCGAAAGCCGTCTGAATGATTACATCACCGGCATTATGGATGACCTGGGCGAAGAATTTTGCCAGCAGTTTGCAAAGGATGCCGAAACCCTGCTGCAGGCCATTGAGCGCCAGAACGAAAAGCTGCTGGCCGAAAAGGAGAAGATGCCATGACAAAAATTTTCAAACATCTGGCCAAACACTGGGCGGCCTGCCTTGTTATTATTGCCCTGCTGTTGGTGCAGGCATACGGCGATTTGACCCTGCCGGACTACACCAGCAAAATTGTGGATACCGGCATCCAACAGTCCGGCATTGCGGACGCTGTGCCAGAAGTAGTGCGGGATTCCACCCTGCAGATGCTGGAGCTGCTGATGACGGACGCGGACGCCGCCGCGGTGGAAGCCGCTTACACCCAGCCGGGCGGCACCGACAACGCACTCTCCTCCGCTACCAGCTTACAGAAAAAGCTCGCATCCCCCTATACGGTCCGCCTGCTGCGGGCCGATGTGGACCGGGATACGCTGGCGGAGGTATTTTCCACCCCGGATATTGTGCTCTATCTGGCTTCCGCTCAGGCAGCCGGGGAGGGCAACGCCCCGGATGCCGCCGCGCTGGATACCGTTACCGCCCAGTTTGCGGCCATGACCCAGATGCCCGGTTTCAGCCGTGATGCCGTACAGGCCCAGCTGGCCGCAGCCATGGGTCAGGCCGGCGAAAGTGAGCTGAGCGGGCTTTCAGCCCAGGCAGTGCTGCTGGTGGGGCTGGAATATCAGGCCCTTGGCATCAGCGATGCGGTACAGATGAACTACCTGATGCAGACCGGCGGCCGGATGCTGGGGCTGACCCTGTTGATGGTTGCCGCCGCGGTTCTGGTGGGGCTGCTTGCTTCCCGCGTGGCGGCTGCCATTGCGCGGGATCTGCGCCGCGGTGTGTTCCGCCGGGTGGTCAGCTTTTCTGCCTCTGAAACAGACAGGTTTTCCACCGCATCCCTCATCACCCGCACCACCAACGATGTACAGCAGATCCAGATGACCTGCGTAATTTTGCTGCGCATGGTGGCGTATGCCCCCATCCTTGGCATTGGCGGCATCATCCATGTGGCGCAGGCGGGTTCCAGCCTGACCCGGATCATTGTGCTGGCCGTCGCTTTGCTGCTGGCGCTGATTACGGTATTGATGCAGTTTGCCATGCCCAAGTTCAGGATCATGCAAAAGCTGGTGGACCGGCTGAACCTGGTATCCCGCGAGATTTTGACCGGCATTATGCCCATCCGCGCATTCAGCCGCGAACAGCACGAGGAGGCACGCTTTGACGCCGCCAACACCGACCTGATGCGCACCCAGCTGTTCACCAACCGGGTCATGGCCGCCATGATGCCCTTTATGACCCTGATTATGAACGGCACTTCCCTGCTGATCGTCTGGTTCGGCGGCAAACAGATTGATGCCGGCACCATGCAGGTGGGCAGCATGATCGCCTTTATCACCTACACGATGCAGATCGTGATGTCCTTCCTGATGCTGACGATGGTTGCCGTGATGCTGCCCCGTGCCGGCGTTGCCGCGGACCGCATTGACGAAGTGCTGACCACCGAGCCGGCCATCCATGACCCGGTGCCGGAAGCCATCCCCGCTGACCTCAATCAGCACCACTGGAACGGCGAAGTCGCATTCCATCATGTCAACTTTACCTACCCCGGCTCCAGCGAGGACGCCCTGCACGATATTGATTTTGTCGCCAAACCCGGCCAGACCACGGCCATTATCGGCTCCACCGGCTGCGGCAAAACCAGTTTGCTGCATTTGATCACCCGTTTTTATGATGTGACCGGCGGCAGCGTGACGGTAGACGGCGTGGATGTGCGCCAGATGCCACAGAGCACCCTGCGCGGCCTTTTGGGTTATGTGCCGCAAAAGGGCGTACTGTTCAGCGGCACGATTGATTCCAACCTGAAATTCGGCGGCGAGAATATCACCGATGCCGATGTGCGCACCGCCGCCCGCATTGCCCAGGCGGAAGAGTTCATCTCCGCCAAGCCGGAGGGGTACGAAAGCCCCATTGCCCAGGGCGGCACCAACGTTTCCGGCGGGCAGAAGCAGCGGCTTTCCATCGCCCGCGCCATTGCCAAACACCCGAAGATCTACCTGTTTGATGACAGCTTCTCCGCGCTGGACTACAAGACTGATGTTGCCCTGCGCCGCGCGCTGAAAGCCGAAACCGGCGACGCCACCGTGATTATTGTGGCACAGCGCATTTCCACTGTGCTGCACGCCAACCAGATTCTGGTTCTGGAAGATGGCCGCATTGTGGGCAAGGGCACCCATGCCCAGCTGATGGAAAGCTGCCCGGCTTACCAGGAAATTGCCCGCAGCCAGCTGAGCAACAAAGAGCTGGACCTGAAAGGAGGGGAAGCCTGATGCCGCATCCCGGACGAATGACGACCCAAAAGGCAAAAGACTTTAAGGGCACCATGCGCAGCCTGCTGGCAGAGCTGGGGCACTACAAGTTCCGCCTGATTGCCGTGATTGTTTTTGCCGTTCTTTCCACGATTTTTAATATTGCAGGCCCCAAGGTGCTGGCCAAAGCCACCACTGCCCTGGCCACCGGCTGGGTGGCCAAGCTGCGGGGCACCGGCAGCATTGACTTTGGCTATATCGGCAAAATCCTGCTGATCCTGCTGGTCATGTATCTGGTTTCCGCTGCGTTCAGTTTCTGCCAGAGCTGGATCATGAGCGGGCTTTCGCAGAAGATGTGTTATGACTTCCGCCGCCAGATCAGCGAAAAGATCAACCGCCTGCCCCTTGCCTATTTTGAAAAGCGCACCGTGGGCGAGGTACTTTCCCGCATTACCAACGATGTGGACACCCTGGGCCAGAGCCTGAACCAGAGCATTACCCAGCTGATCACCAGCATTACCACCATGATCGGCGTGCTCATCATGATGCTGACCATCAGCCCCACGATGACGCTGATTGCCATTTTGATCCTGCCGGTCTCGATGGCGCTGGTGCTGTTGGTGGTCAGGTTCAGCCAGAAATATTTCCGCGCCCAGCAAAAAGTTCTGGGCTCCGTGAACGGCCAGGTGGAGGAAGTATATTCCGGCCACAATGTGGTCAAAGCGTTCAACCGCGAAGATGCCGTTCTGAATGATTTTGACGAAGCCAACAACCGCCTGTTTGAATCCGCCTGGAAAAGCCAGTTCCTTTCCGGCCTGATGCAGCCCATCATGACCTTTGTGGGCAACCTGGGCTATGTAGCAGTGGCCGTTTCCGGCAGCATTTTTGCCGCGCGCGGCATCATCACCATTGGTGACATCCAGGCGTTCATCCAGTATGTGCGCAACTTCACCCAGCCCATCCAGCAGCTGGCCCAGGTCAGCAACATGCTGCAAAGTATGGCGGCGGCTTCGGAGCGCGTGTTTGAATTTCTGGGTGAGCCGGAAGAAGAACAGAACGCTGACCCCGCCCGCCGGGCAGACCCCGCCTGCATTGACGGCCAGGTCACCTTTGACCATGTCAAGTTTGGCTACACGCCGGAAAAGACTGTTATCCGGGATTTCAGCTGCGATGTAAAACCCGGCCAGAAAGTTGCCATTGTCGGCCCCACCGGCGCAGGCAAAACCACCATGGTCAAGCTGCTGATGCGCTTTTACGATGTCAACTCCGGCGCCATTACGCTGGACGGCCACAACGTAAAGGACTTTGACCGCAGCGCCCTGCGCGAAGGCTTTGGCATGGTATTGCAGGATACCTGGCTGTTCCAGGGCACCATTATGGAAAACATCCGCTATGGCCGCCTGGATGCCACCGATGAGGAAGTCATCGCCGCCGCCAAGGCCGCCTGTGCCGACCACTTTATCCGCACGCTGCCCGGCGGCTACCAGATGGAGTTGAACGAGGATGCTTCCAACGTGAGCCAGGGCCAGAAACAGCTGCTGACGATTGCCCGCGCCATTCTGGCAGACAACAAAATTTTAATTTTGGACGAAGCCACCAGCAGTGTGGACACCCGCACCGAACAGCGCATCCAGACCGCCATGGACAACCTGATGCGCGGCCGCACCAGCTTTGTGATTGCCCACCGGCTTTCCACCATCAAGGACGCCGACCTGATTTTAGTCATGCGGGATGGTGACATTGTGGAGCAGGGCACCCACGACGACCTGTTGGCCGCTGGCGGGTTCTACGCCGATTTGTACAACAGCCAGTTTGAAGATGTAAGCGCGTAATTTTTTCTCTGATAAAACAGCAAAAGCCCAAAGCTGCCGGTTAAGTGAACCGTGCCGCTTTGGGCTTTTGGGTTATAAAATAGAATTTTTCAATACATGTACCAATCAGGCAAAGAACGAAATGACTAGCGCAACCAGGAATCCAACGCCGCCAACCAAGGTTTCCATAATGGTCCAGGTCTTGAGGGTGGTTTTTTCATCCATGCCGACAAGGCTCTTAACAAGCCAGAAGCCGGAATCGTTAAAGTGAGAGCAGACCGTGGAACCACCTGCGATGGCAGCGGTAACGCAGGCAAGATACAGAGGAGACAACTCGCTGATGCCGGGCATGGCGGCAATAATGCCAGCGGCCATCGTCATGGCCACGGTAGAAGAACCAACCGAGATAGAGATGTTCCTCACTTTTGATATTGTGCAGCCGTTTTCGATTTGTCCTTTCCAGTATAACACACTCTGCATTGCTTCTTCCACTTTTCTGCCAGGTTTCATTCCCAGCAGTCTACACATAAAAACACCAAAGGGCCAGCGTGCAGTGCTGGCCCTTTGGTGCGGTATAGGAAAACATAAAAAAGAGAATGGCAATGTTATTGGGTGTACCTGAAAATTCAAAATCCAAGCAGTTGGCTTCAGGTTCACCTCGGAGCGGCCTCACACGCCGCCGGGCAAGATCACACGATCTTGCGGGATTTGTGAACGCCGGTCTTTAAGAATTCAACCCATTCGGCCACGTTCACGGCGTGGTCACCAAGGCGTTCCAGATATTTGGTCACCATAAACAGATCCAACGCGGTCTCTGCTTCGGTGGGGTGGGCGGCAATGTACTGGGCAATTTCGCTGCTGATGCGCCTGAACGCGGCGTCGATGATATCATCATGGGCGATCACTTCCGCGGCGGCGGCAAGGTCCACCTGCACATAGGCGGCAATGGAGCGTTTGACCATCTTCAGCACATCATCGCCCATTTTCAGGATATCTTCCAGTACGCCCACGGCATCGGTGGATTTGGCGTGCAGGTGCAGCACCAGCTCCGCAATATCGCTGGCCTGGTCGCCGATGCGCTCCACATCCGTTACCATTTTCAGGGCTGTACTGACCTTGCGCAGATCCGAAGCCACCGGCTGCTGGCGCAGCAGCAGCTGCAGGCAGCGGTGTTCGATCTCGTGTTCGCTTGCGTCGATCTGGCTGTCCCGCGCAACCACGCTGCGGGCCAGTTCAATATCATCATTGCGCAGGGCAGTCAGTGCGCTTTCAATGGCGGCACCGGCTTCGTGACCCATGCGGGCCAGCAAGGTATCCAGCTGCAAAAGCTCTTCATCATAAGATTTACGCACACTAGGCATGGTATTGCTCCTCCGATCAACCAAAACGGCCGGAAATATAATCTTCCGTGCGCTTGTCCACAGGGGTGGAGAACAGGCGTTCCGTATCGCCCATTTCCACCAGCTCACCCAGCAGGAAGAACGCCGTCTTATCTGAAATACGGGCGGCCTGCTGCATGTTATGGGTCACGATTACGATGGTGTAGCGGTCCTTTAATTCCAGAGCCAGCTCTTCCACCTTGGAGGTGGAGATGGGGTCCAGGGCGGAGGTCGGTTCGTCCATCAGCAGAACTTCCGGCTCCACCGCCAGGGCGCGGGCAATGCACAAACGCTGCTGCTGGCCGCCGGACATGCCCAGCGCGCTTTTGTTCAGGCGGTCCTTCACTTCGTCCCAGATGGCAGCGCCGCGCAGGCTTTTTTCCACAATTTCATCCAGCTGCGCCTTACTGCGCACACCGTGGGTGCGGGGACCGTAGGCGATGTTATCGTAAATGCTCATCGGGAAGGGGTTAGGCTTCTGGAACACCATGCCAACCCGCTTGCGCAGCACATTGACATCCATCTTATCCTTATAGATATCCACACCGTCCAGCAGGATATCGCCGGAAATGCGGCAGCCTTCCACCAGGTCGTTCATGCGGTTCAGGCTCTTCAGGAAAGTAGACTTGCCGCAGCCGGAAGGACCGATGAACGCCGTGATCTCTTTTTCGGGGATGGCAATATTGATATTTTTCAGTGCATGGAAGCTGCCGTAATACAGGTCCATGTTTTTAACTTCGAATTTATTCATCATGCAGTTCCTTTCGGCATTACTTTTTGGCAAGGCGGCCGGCAATAAAGCTGGACAGGCTGTTGATGAGCAGCACCAGGATCAACAGCACCACGGCAGTGCCGTAGGTTTCATTGATATGCAGGCCCTCGTTGGAAAGCAGATACATATGGGTGGCAAGGGTACGTGTGGAGTTGAACACGCTGGCGGGCACGGCGGCAACGGTGCTGGCCGTGTAGATCAGGGCCGCGGTTTCGCCTACAATGCGGCCCGTTGCCAAAATCACGCCGGACAGGATGCCCGGCATGGCGCTGGGCAGCACAATGGTGAATACGGTGCGCAGCTTACCGGCCCCCAGGCCAAAGCTGCCCTCGCGGTAAGAATCCGGCACTGCAAGTAGCGCTTCCTCGGTGGTGCGCATGATGACCGGCAGCACCATGATGGCCAGCGTGAAGGCACCGGCGATCAGGCTGTAGCCCCATTTGAGCTGCATGACAAAGAACAGCATACCGAACAGACCGTATACGATGGAGGGGATGCCCTGCAGCGTTTCGGTGGTGATGCGCACCACCTTGACCAGCTTGCTGCCGCGCTTGGCGTATTCCACCAGCCAGACCGCAGCAAAAATGCCCAGCGGTGTGGCAATGGCCAGCGAGAACGCCGTCATCAGAATGGTATTGATAAGCGCGGGCATCAGGGATACGTTGTCGGAATTATAGGTCCACTCAAACAGGGACGGCTTGAGGTTGGGAATACCGTTGACCAGGATATAGCCGATCAGGAACACAAGGATCGCCACGGTAATCAGGGCCGCCAGCCGCACCAGCCAGCGCATAACAAGGGCATACGCGCGGGCCGCCATGCGGTTTTCGTGGCGGGCGGGGGAAACGATTTTCGCATTTGCGTGGGTCATATCATCGGTTTTACCGGCGGTTGCAGCAAAATCAGCCATTCTTTTCGCCCCCCTTTACCAAACTAAAGCAGAGATTGATCAGCAGAATGAAAACGAACAACACAACGCCGGTTGCGATCAGCGCTTCGCGGTGCAGGTCTGCAGCGTAACCCATCTCGATGACGATGTTGGAGGTCATCGTGCGCAGCCCCTGGAACAAGCCCTTGGGCATCCAGGTCTGGTTGCCGGCAACCATCACAACGGCCATCGTTTCGCCGATGGCGCGGCCAACACCCAGGATTACAGCGGACATTACGCCGCTTTTGGCGGCGGGCAGCACCGCGCAAAACACGCTGCGCTCATGGGTAGCACCCAGAGCCAGGCTGCCCTCGTAATAGCTTTGGGGCACAGCGTCCAGGCTGGTTTTGCTGACCGTGATGATGGTGGGCAAAATCATGATGCCCAGCAGCAGGCTGGCGGTAAACAGGCTCATGCCCTTGCCGCTTTTCACGTGCAGCACAGTTTTGAAAAAGTCCGATTTGACCATAGCCTGCACCGCCGGGACCATAACGATCATGCCGAAGAAGCCGTACACGACCGAGGGGATACCGGCCAGCAGCTGTACCGCCGGCAACAGCACCTTGTTGATACGGGGCGATGCAAAGCGGGACATATAGATGGCCGTCAGCAGCCCAATGGGCACCCCCACAATGATCGCGCCTGCGGTGACATAGATGCTCCCCAGGATCATGGGCAGGATGCCGTACAGGTTGTTGCCGGGTTTCCAGGTGGTGCCAAGCAGGAACTTGAGGGGACCGATCTCAAAAATGGTGGGCAGGCCGTTTGCAAATAAGAAGATGCAGATCAGCGCCACGGCCAGAATGGAGATGCACGCGCAGGCGGTAAATACACCCTGCATGACGATCTCTTTCATGTGCGAAGTTGTTGTTTTCATTTTCCCATACTCTCCTGTCTTTGCTCAGGAACTATATACCGATGGCTTTCAAAAAACGGCCGTTGCCGCCTTTTGCCGCCGCAACAGCCGTCTTTTTTAGAAAGGGAGATTACTGAACGTCTGCCCAGGTGGTCAGCTCGCCGGTGTAGATGCCTTTGATCTGGTCAACGGTCAGGTTATCAGTGGGGTTGTCGTTGCTGACGATAACAGCAATGCCATCCTTTGCCAAGACAGTCGCCTTTGCGCCGCCCTCAACCTCAGAATCTTTCAGCTCACGGCTGGCCATACCGATGGTGTAGGTGCCATCCAGTGCGCCGGAAACGCCGGTGGTGGAGTCGGTGGTCTGGAGTTCCAGGGTTGCGTTGGGGTTCACGGTCTTATACGCTTCGATCAGTTTTTCCATCAGCGGGGAAACAGAGGAGGAACCGCCAACCACGATCTTGCCTGCGGGCTGGGTGCTGGTGTAATCAGCGCCAACATCGCCGATGTAACCTTCCTCGGTGGCCAGGGCCTGACCGTCGGTGCTCATGCAGTAAGCAATGAAGTCCACGGCAACGGGGTCGGCAGCTTCGCCGTTCGTAACGATATTGAACGGACGAGCCAGGGTGTAAGTACCATCCTTCACGGTGTCAGCGCTGGGCGCAATGCCTTCCACGGTGACAGCCTTGACATCATTGTTCAGAGAACCCAGGCTGATGTAGCCGATTGCGGTCTCATCGTTGGAAACAGCGGTCAGAACGCCGTTGGTGGAGCTCTGGATGGCAGCCGCCTCGGTGGTGTTGTCAACCTTTTCGCCTGCATCGTTCTTGGCTTCCACACCGGTCAGCTCGATGAAAGCGCCGCGGGTGCCGGAGCCATCCTCACGGGAAATCACGGTGATGTCCTGATCGACATCGAAATCGCCGGCAGCCGGTGCAGCAGTGGCTTCACTGGAAGCAGCCTCACTGGAGACGGCCTCGCTGGAAGCAGCGGAGGATGCTGGGCTGGAACCACAGGCGGCCAGGCTGAGAGCCAGAGCAGCAGCAACTGCAGCGGAAACATTACGCTTTAACATAAACTTTCTTCTCCCTTAATTGTATCTGTTATTCTATCTCACACATTCGCTCAGGGGTTCGTGTTTTCCTATTCGTTCTTCCTGAGTGCGTATTTATTGTACCGCGCTGTTTCCCCAGTATCGACCATAGTGCAGTACAATCCGGGTAAAGCTTTGGTAATGGAAACTTTCCTTTTGCAAAGTTTGTGTAAAGTTGCCCAAAATCAATACGCCAAATTTTTACAATGTGCCAATTTTAGCAGTTTTCTTGCGTTGATTCGACATTTTACACAGTCTTTACAATTCTTTTACTGGCTTTTGGTGTTCATAAAGCCCTGTTTTCTATTATAATAGGTAACGGTATCGTGCCATTGTGGGCATCTGCAAAACGATTTGATTCGGTTTTGCTCCGGGTGCGGCTGCACCCAACAATGAAAACATAACAAAAGAGAAATGGAAGTGTAACCCCCTGTATGAGCATTTTTAATGTGTTCACGCTGATGGGCGGTATTGCCATGTTCCTTTACGGCATGGACCTCATGGGCAAAGCCCTTGAGCAGACCGCTGGCAGCAAACTGCAAGGCATCCTTTCCAAAATGACGGCCAGCCCGGTGCGCGGGCTGCTGCTGGGCATGGTCATCACTGCAGTGATCCAGTCCAGCGGTGCCACCACCGTTATGGCGGTCGGCTTTGTCAACTCCGGCCTGATGGAGCTGCACCAGGCCATCGGCGTCATCATGGGCGCCAACATCGGTACCACCGTTACCGGCTGGCTGCTCTCGCTTTCAGGCCTGGAGGGTGATTCCTTCGCTATCCAGATGCTGAACCCCAACGCGTGGGCTCCCATCCTTGGCTTTATCGGCATCTTCCTTTATATGCTGGGCAAGGATAAGGACCGCCGCAGCGGCGTGGGCAAGATCATGGTGGGCTTTTCCGTCCTGATGGCCGGTATGAACACCATGTCCACCGCCATGAGTCCTCTGGCCGATGAGCCCTGGTTCATGGACCTGTTTCTGAGCTTCAAAAACCCGGTTCTGGGCGTGCTGGCCGGTGCCGTGCTGACGGCTGTGCTGCAGTCTTCCTCCGCTTCGGTGGGTATTTTGCAGGCCCTCACCTCCACCGGTGCCGTCACCTATGCGGCGGCGGTTCCCATCATCATGGGCCAGAACATCGGCACCACCGTTACCGCGCTGATCTCCTCTGCCGGTGCCAACAAAAATGCTAAGCGCACCGCATTTGTTCATCTGTACTTTAACCTCATCGGCACGCTGGTGTTCCTGTGCGGTTTTTACGGGCTGCATGCGCTGTTGGGATTCTCGTTCTACAGCGAATCCGCCAACACCTTTGGCATTGCCATTGTGCACACGATATTCAACGTTGTGACCACCGCCATCCTGCTGCCGTTCAACCGCGTGCTGGAAAAGCTGGCCATCCTGACCGTGCCGGACAGCAAGGATCAGGCGGGCGAGCAGCATTCCCTACTGGACGAACGCCTGCTTTCCACCCCGTCCGTTGCCGTTGGCCGCGCTATGCTGACCGGCGGCGATATGGCCGAGATCTGCCGCACCTCCCTGCTGCAGGCCATGTCCCTGACCCACAAGTGGGATGAAGCCATTGCCGACGAGGTGAACCGCAAGGAAGATGCTGTGGACCATTACGAGGACGTTCTGGGTACCTATCTGGTCAAGCTGAGTGCCAAGGCACTTTCCCGCGAGGACAACCGCACCATCAACACCCTGCTGCACACCATCAATGACCTGGAGCGCATCTCTGACCACTCGGTCAACCTGCTCAAGGCCGGGCAGGAAATTCAGGAAAAATCCATTCGCTTCAGCCACGAAGCGATCGACGATCTTTCCGTTCTGGAGGCCGCCGTTCAGGATATCGTGAACCGCACCGTGGATGCGTTCCAGAAGAACGACTGTTACGCCGCCGGCAAGATCGAGCCGCTGGAGCAGGTTGTGGACGGCCTGGTGCGCGAAGTCAAAACCCGCCATATTGCCCGCCTGCAGGCCGGCGCCTGCACCATTGAGTACGGTTTTGTGCTGGATGATCTGCTGACCAACTATGAGCGCATTGCGGACCACTGCTCCAACATTGCCGTTGCCATGATTGAAGTATCGGAGGACCGCTTTGATACCCATGAATACCTGAACCACATCAAAAACGGTGAAAGCCCCAGTTTTGAAAAGCGCTATGAGCGCTACCGCGGCCGCTATACCTTTGAGCCCGGCCCCAGCGGAACTGCCGCTGCACCGGAGCAGAAAAAATAATTATCGCAGGGCTTTCCCCTGTAAAATGGGCCGGGACCTGTGGCACATCGCAGGTTTCGGCCTGTTTGTTTGGAGGATCTTATGATCTATATTGTTGAAGATGACGCATCCATCCGTGAGCTGGAGCAGTATGCTCTGCAAACCAACCAGTACACCGTCCGCGGGTTTGAGGACGGGGCTTCCTTCTGGGCTGCCGTGCGGGAGACCGTGCCCGACCTGGTGATTCTGGACGTTATGCTGCCCGATGAGGACGGCTACCAGATTTTGGGCCGCCTGCGGGAGACCGCCGCGACCCGCACCGTACCAGTCATCATGGTCACAGCCAAAACCAGCGAGATTGATGTGGTAAAAGGACTGGACCACGGTGCAGACGATTACCTCTGCAAGCCGTTCGGCATTATGGAGTTCATCAGCCGCGTCAAGGCGGTGCTGCGCCGCGCCAGCACCGCACCAGCCAGCACCACCACCCTGCGGTTTGGAGACATCACGCTGGATGACGTTGCCCGCACCGTTACGGTGGACGGTGAGCCGGTGGAGCTGACCTTTAAGGAATATTCGCTGCTGCATTTCTTTTTGGAGCATCCCGAAGAAGTTCTGGCCCGCGAGCGCATCATGAAAGCCGTGTGGGATACCGACGACCTGTTGGAAAGCCGCACCATTGACATGCACGTGCGGACCCTGCGCCAAAAGTTGGGCCACGCCGGGGACGCCATCTGCACCGTGCGCAAGGTGGGGTACAAACTGTCCGCCAAGGGCACGGAGGCCGGGGAAGATGCCTGATACCGCCGAAACCGCCCACATCACTGCGCCGCGCAGCATGGCTCACCTGTTGCGCACCACTTTGATGGCTGTGGGTATTTTGTCCCTCCTGCTCAGCGTGGTAGGGGCAGCGCTGCTGTTCCAACACGCTTTTGCCGAGCAATTTGACACCGACCTTTCCCGCACGGTGGAAGCTATTGCGGTGGGGTATGAGCATTCTGCCGACCCACAGCCAGAGCAGCTGGCCCAGTATGCAGACGGCCTGCGTCTGACCCTTGTGGCCCAGGATGGCACCGTTTTGTACGATTCTGCCACTGCTGATCCCAGCACCTTGCCCAACCATGCCAACCGCCCAGAGATCCAGCAGGCTATGGCAGAGGGCACTGGTGCCAGCGTGCGCCGCAGTGCAACCCTTGGGTACGACACCCATTATTATGCCGTGCGCCTGACGGACGGAAGCGTTTTGCGGCTGGCGGACGAAACCAGCAACATGTGGAGCAGCTACAACCGCGTGCTGCCCGTTCTGGTGGCCGGGTGCATCCTTATCATCATTCTGGCGCTGGTGCTGGCGCAGGTCATTACCAAGCATCTGGTGCAGCCCATCACCCGAATGGCGGAGCACCTGGACTGCATCGAGGCCAATGTGCCGTATGAGGAGCTGATCCCGCTGGCGCACACGGTACAGTCTGACCGCAAGCTGCGGGAGGACAATGAGACCATCCGCCGGGAGTTTACCGCTAATGTCAGCCACGAGCTGAAAACCCCGCTGACAAGCATTTCCGGCTATGCAGAGCTGATTGAAAACGGCATGGCAAAACAGGAGGACATTCCCACCTTTGGCCACCGTATCCACAAGGAAGCCCAGCGCATGATCACGCTGGTATCGGATATTTTGCAGCTTTCGGAACTGGACGGCATGAGCAAGCAGCAGGAAAACAGCCCCACCGCCGATTTTGTACCGGTGGACCTTGGCGTGCTGGTCAAGGATGTTGCCACCAACATGACGGTGAACGCCCGCAAAGCCTACATTACGCTGCAATACAAAGTACAGCCCGTTACGGTGCGCGGCAGCCACGACCTGTTGACCGAGCTTGTAACCAACCTGTGCGACAATGCCATCCGCTACAACCGGCCGGGTGGCCATGTGGAGCTGAGCTGCGGCACCAATGCGGACGGCTGCCCGTATTTCTGCGTGGAGGACAATGGCATCGGCATCCCACAGGACAGCCAGAGCCGCGTGTTTGAGCGCTTTTACCGAGTGGACAAATCCCGCTCCAAGGCGACCGGCGGAACAGGCCTGGGGCTCGCCATTGTCAAGCATATCGCTGTTCTGCACGGTGCGCGCATTGATCTGGAATCCACCGTCGGCACCGGCACCACCATCCGCATTATCTTCCCGAAGATGTGAGGTTTTATTTACGGGAGATTGGCGGCCTTTTTGAAAAAAGTCCTGGCGAAAAACTTTAATGGCGGTAGAATAGAATTATAGGGCAATACCGCATAATTCCCGCCTTACGGCTTAAGCACCGCTTCGGCGGCTGCGGCACGGCATCTGCGTTGCCAAAATGCTCGATAAGACATCCAGTATTATCTGCGCTTTTGGCTTAGCATCTGCCGCACCTCGCTCGCCGTATCGGCACTTAGAATTATGCGGTATTGCCATAGAAATAGAAAAAGGCATGTACTTACATCTTTGAGGGATGGGGCACATGCTTTTTTCTTTTCTTGTTCCTTGCGCCAGTTTTCACTTGCAACCAGGCAAAGTTCCGGCGGGGTCAGGTGACCCCGCCCTCCCCCTTTATTTTCCCGTCAACCGTCCTCCTTCCCGCGCACAATATTTCCCGCAAAAGTTCCCCATTTCCCACCATGCCACAGGGCAGTTTTCAACATTGACCACATTTTTTGCGGATAATTTCTCCTGTTTACGGTCAGTTTTCCACTATCTCTGCAAAATAATCGCACGATACTTCGTCATCTATTCCTGCGCAATTTTGCAACTCTGAGTTTTCAACGTTTTTCACAGATTTTCCTACCGTTTCCACTGTGGAAAAGTTGAAAACATTGTTCAAAGACATAAATCTTTTACATTTACAGTTGTAACATCTTGGTTACATGCCTCGTTTATATATTATAGAAGGTTGAAATTTTCCGCCAAAGGAGGTTATCGTATGGGAATGCACAGCACTTATACCGCAACGCATTACAAGGATTTGAATATTGACTGGCAGGCACGCGCCGTTACGCGCCACGGGGAGGATATTCTCCTGACCCCGCAGGAGTTTGCCCTGCTGCAAGTGCTGTTTGACCACCGCGGCCAGGCTGTAAGCCGCGGCGACCTGCTGCATACCGCCTGGGGTTACCCCTGCATCGGCATTACCCGCACGGTGGATGTACATATCCAGCATTTGCGCCGCAAACTGGGGCTGAAACAGGAGATCCAGACCATTTACCGTGTGGGGTATACCCTTTCCTGAACATAATTGGGAACACAAATCAATGGCAACACCGCACAATTCCCGCCTTGCGGCTTAAGCACCGCTCCGGCAGCTG
>OLVP01000963.1_pt1 | contig 20432 bp, 19 predicted proteins | sample 1673281 | NCBI WGS metagenome assembly OLVP01 (sample SAMEA3178940, study PRJEB25190) | human gut metagenome | biome: human gut; feature: human-associated habitat; material: faeces | place: Austria | collected 2013
GCATATTCCCTTATGGTTCTGCCCTTATATCGTAGTGGCTGTATTTCCTTTTTTTGAGCAGCCTCCACCTCTTTAAAAAATTTGCAATAAACACTCCTTCCTACTTTACGCCATCATGTCGCAAAGTTTTATCCAATAAAAAAGAGCAATATACTTATACCTGCTCTGAAATTTCTGTATCCACCTATTTTCCCTCTACTTCAAACAATTCAAACTCCTCTTTTTTTCGGATTTCAAATTGATGTTTTAAATAGGCTTCCACATCAAAAGTATTCTTTTTATCATAATCCGATAATTCCCGGTATCTGCTATGCTTCGTAATATCAAACTTATTACTGTAAAAAGGACGCACTCCACGAAGCTGAAGGATACATTTATCTCCATCCATGACAGCCAACTCGTCCCGACTCATCAGCTCTTTTCCGGTCTTCTGATAATTCAATCCATAGGATCGGCTTTGTCCACGGGTATCGGAAGTATTATAAAGGTCTATGGTTTCCTTTCCTAATGTTTCTGATATTTCCTTTAAAGTGCTTCCTTCTTTTCCTCCTAAAAACAACATCGTATCGCAATTCCCTAAAATGGTTTCTGCAGCATCTTTATAAATTGTCTTTAACTGGCTCTGGGACTGCAAAATAATCGAAGCAGAAATTTCCCTGCTTCGTATGGTCGCAATCAGCTTATCAAATTTTGGAATTTGCCCGATATTGGCAAACTCATCTAATAACAATCTCACATGGTAAGGTAAACGTCCTCCATGCACATCATCTGCTCTGTCACACAGCAAATTAAAAAGCTGCGTATACATAATTGCCACAAGGAAATTAAACGTATCGTCCGTATCAGAAATAATAACAAACATTGCAGTTCTCTGATCTCCCAGCATATCCAATTCCAGCTCATCATAAGAAGTCAGCTCCCGCAATTCTGCAATATCAAACGGTGCCAGCCTTGCCCCACAGGAAATCAAAATAGATTTCGCAGTCTTTCCGGCAGCCAGTTTATATTTCTTGTATTGTCTGACTGCAAAATGTTCCGGTTTTTCCTTTTCCAGTTCCTCAAACAGTTCATCAACTGCATTTTTAAATTCTTCATCATCTTCCCTTGCCTCAGAAGCATTGATAAATTCCAAAAGTGTGGAAAAGTTCTGTTCTTCTTCCGGTGCTTCGTAATAGATATACCCAATTAAAGCACAATACAGCAATCGTTCCGCTTTAATCCAGAAATCTTCTCCTGATTTTTCCCCATCACCTTTTGTATTGGCAATGATCGTATTGACCAGTTTCAAAATATCTTTTTCACTGCGTATGTAACGAAACGGGTTATAGTGCATACTCTTTTTGAAGTTGATTGTATTTAAAACCTTAATCTTATAAGGTTCATAGATTACCTTCCCATTCTTATCCAGTACCGGCTTTCCGTCTTTTATTTTTGGTGTCCCTTTTTGCAGCATCTTTCCGCATTCTACTAAAATAGTCCCTTTCGGATCAGTCACTACATAACTAACATTCGGCGTCATCTGCATTAAATTAGGTTTCACATAAAACCTCGTCTTTCCGGAGCCGGAACCACCAATAATCATGACATTTTTATTTCTGGCATACTTCGGTTTTTTCGGGCGGCTGTTCATGGTAAGCCTTTCTGTTTGCGTAAGAATGATATTGTTTTCAAATACAGAGTCCATAAAAGGTGCAATATCCTTTGCTGTCCCCCAACGGGCAGAACCATATTCCACTCCCTGACGGAATTTCTTTGCGTTCTTTCCTTTAAAATAAACAATCCCTTTTAATAAAACTGCACCTGTAAATCCCACTCCTATATCAGAAAATCTCAAACTCGGCAAAATATTCTCAAATGCCAACGATACATTCAATGTCAAAACACTCAGGCGTTCCAGTAAAGAATTTCCCTGACAATACTGATAAAGCCATGCCAATTTATTCACTACATAAAATACAAGTACATAGAGCAGGTTTGTCAGAAACAATCTCTTTATGTCTACCTCTGACAGCCTTCCTATGACACTCTGCCATAGCTTTTCCCATACTTTTTTGAACTGCTTTTCTTTTTTCTGTTCTTTCTTTTTCATCGTGCGGTATCTCTCTCCTTACTCTTTGTCTTCTGTCTTTCTCGGTGCTGTGCCTGACGTTCCTTTACCTGAGAGAGTTTTTTCCGTATGGATACTTTTTTGCTTTGCTTCATACTCCAGCCTGTATATTCCTTAAATGCTGCTGTCATAGAATCTACATCTCTGGCTTTAAAAAACACATAATAACGAGGCGGTTCTGAAGAGCGGTCTTTTTTCAGACAATAGTCAACATTGTATTTTCTGGCATACTTTTCAAAGGATTTGATATTGCCATCTGTAATCTCAATATTAGAAAGTTCACAGTTCTGCTCCCTGAGTTTTTCCATACTCTGTTTTCCTTTATAAACTGCCGAATTTTTTTCTTCCTTATATGCCGTATTCTGTTGCTTTCTCTGGCTTTTCTTTTGTTCCAGTTTTGTCAAAGTTTTCAGTAATGCACTTTTTAGAATTTGTGCAGAAATCTTCCCTCCACGGATACACAAGGATACGACTTTCTCATTCACTTCGTCCTGCATAGGCTGTTTCTTCCTTTCCCGATTTCTTCTTTCTCATTTCCTGCAAAATTTTTTGCAAGCAATACCCAATGCAGGGAGAGTATTTTCCATACGGACATCCTGCACATTGTCCGTTTCTTTTCGCATCTTTCTCTGGCTGTTTTGGAAGAAGATAGTAACACTGTTTTCTGGTGCAGCTATTTTTTCGTCTGTTCCAAAAGTAACAGTCCTTACACATAGAAGGTTTGTCCTCTGCGTATTTTCTTTTATCCGCTTTCTCCATTTTCCTGATCCTTCCTTTTCTTTTGCAGCATTTCTTCCATCTGACGATCCGCCTGACTACCTACACGAATACAACAATATAAGCCAAATGTTAAAATAACAGCAAATCCCAAAATTATTTTTCCTACCATGATTTCTACTCCTTTAAAAAGAGGCAGCCACAGATTTTTCTGTGACCGCCTTTCCTGTTATGGGAATCCCCATACTATTTTTTTCTTTTCTTAATCCAATAATAAGAAGAACCTGCCAGTAATACTGCTGTTACAGATAACAACACCCATAACTCCGCATGACTGGTATCTCCTGTTTTTGGGGCATTTCCTGTCGGTTTTGATTCCTGTGGCTGTTCCCCATTTTCAGAAGGCTTTCTCTCATCTTTCATCACAACTTTCTGGATTTCCCCGGTATCTTTTACTTCAAAGATAATATCCTCTGCTACCAGATACCCGTCCGGTGCAGACACTTCATGAAGTGTATACTTTCCAATCGGAAGCATCTCGATATAGTGAGGTTTCTCACCAGACGTCCAGCTTTCTACTTCATTGCCTTCCTGATCCAAAATCGTTAATTTTGCGCCGGGAAGCTCTTTTCCTGAAATGTCCGTTTTAGAAATTTCGACTTTCGTAATATCATCTTTCATCTCCACTTTCTGGACTTCTCCTGTATCTGCTACGGTAAAAGAAATACTTTCTGCTGTTACATAACCATCTGCCGGAAGTGTTTCTTCCAACACATAAGTATGACCTGCCACCAGTTCTTTGATAACATGTGGTTCTTTTGTAGAAATCCATTCGTCAATGACCTTTCCCTGCTCATCTTTTACCTGAAGTTTCGCACCTTCTACTTCTTTCCCGTCTGTCAGGGACGTTTTTGTAAATTCTACGACTGTCGGTACATTCTCAAAAGTAAACTCATAAGATACACACTCTTCCTGACTGCTTTCTGGATCAAAAGTAAATTCTTTTCTCTCTTCTGTCATGGAAAAGCCCGGTGCCGGAACTGTTTCTTTGATATAATAAGTATATCCCACTGGTAAATCTGCCTCGAAACGCAGCATTCCCTGTGCATTTGTTGCCTGTTCCTCAATGACGGTATCTGCCTTCATGATTACGTTTCCCTGTGCATCTTTTATATCTTCCTTGACACAGAGGGCAAATACTGCACCCTGAAGCATACGGTCTGCATCTTTTTCTTTCTTCCACACAATTACTTCCGCTTTCTGACGTTTATTCTGCCAGTCTGTGGAATATGTAATTTCTGCTGTTTCCTGATCACGATATAACAAGTCAATTTCTCTGGCTTCTTTATCCAGCACAAATCCATGTGCTGTTTCTTTCTCCTTTACATAGTATTTTCCAAGTGGCAAACCGGAAATTCTTGCAACACCTGTGTGATCTGTGGTAATCTCCGCTACCAATTCATCTTTTTTATAGTAATCCTTGCTTTCTCCATCTGCCGCCTGAATATCTTCCCTCGCATACACTGCAAAAGTAACATCCTTCAATGATCCTGACAGATATTCAAATACATGGGAAATCCAGCCTCCAATCTGCTCAAAAACAGATACCTTTTCTAAAAATTCACCCTTTTTGTTAATCAGGATACTTCCTGTTGGCACGTCGTCTTTCATTTCCACTTTCTGAATTTCTTCCGTATCTTCCACGGTAAAGGAAATTTCTTCTGCTTTCAGATAACCATACGGGGCAGTTTCTTCTCTTAAGGTATACGTTTCTCCAACTTTTAGTCCACGAATGACATGTGCTTCTCCTTTTACAGATTTCCAACTGTCTACAACTTCCCCGTCTTTATCAAGTACCATAAGGGTTGCCCCGGAAAGTTCTACTCCTGTTGCAGTATCAACTTTAGTAATGGAAACTTTTGTCGGCTGATTTAAAAATTCTGATGTAAGTTCTACCACATCAATCTCCTGTCCCTGATAGGAAAAATCGACATCAAGCACTTGCTCCGAAGATACATAGCCCGCTGGTGCTTCCAGTTCCTTCACATAATATTTTCCAAATGGCAGATCAAAAGAAAATGTTGCCTTTCCATCTTCCCCTGTTTCGGCTTTCCCAATCAGTGTATCCGCTTTTACTAAAGTCTGATTTTCCACCTGAATATCTTCTTTCGCATACAATCCAAAGACTGCACCTTTTATTTCTTTTTTTGTTTCTGCATCTCGCTTTACTACGGAAATTTTTGCTTTCTGACGTTCATTTTTTAACAGGACTTCCTGCTCAATTACAGGAGTGTTCTGATCTTCATATTTGAATGTCACTTTCTGCGGCTCCGGATTTTTCACAAATCCTTCGGGCGCTGTAATCTCTACCAACTCATACGTTCCAAGTGGTAAATCTGACACACTTGCTTTTCCTTCTTGATCTGTTGTAAGGGTAGCAACCTTTGTCCCCGCTGCGTACTCCAATATACGGTTTCCCTGCTCGTCCTTCTGACCATCTGCAGTATAAATATCCTCTGCCGCATACAAATCAAAAACTGCACCGGAAAGATTGATTTCCTGATAAGAAAAATCTTTATCAAAATCTTCTAAGATTTCTCCCTTTTTTACAATCTGCAATTTCCCTTTTACCGGGTGATTTTCATATACCACTTCAATAATGACATCGCCTGAAATACTGTCCATCTGATATGCTGTATCAGAAGCTACGGAAACCTCATAATAATTTTCATTCAAAGTATAACCGTCTGGTGCTGTGACTTCCTCAATACGGTAATGTCCTGCATCCAAATTCTGCGGAAGAATTAAGTACCCTGTTTCATCCGTAAAATAAGACTTATGCACCACTGTTGTAGGATAGGTCGTAACCTGTTCCACGTATTTTTTTCTGTCCAGATCATATACTTTAAACTCTGTTCCCTTTTTGAGTACAGGCTTTTTACTTTCATCGTCCTTTTTTATGATTTTTAACTTTGCCTCAAACTCTTTATCCAGAAGAACCCTCCAAATCTGCGGTGTATCCGGCTTATGCTCTGTAATACGGACAATAAAGTCTTTTACCGGTTTATAGTTTTGCGGTGTTGTTGTTTCCCTGACCACATACGTTCCATACGGGAGTGGGATACTGCAAGCATACCCGCTTTCATCTGTAAATAACTCTGTTGCTCCATTTTCTCCAATTGCCACGGGAGTTGCAGAAGCAAAATCATAACTTCCATCTTCTTTTTTCTTTAAAGAAGATTCCAAATATGCCTCAAAACCTGCTCCTTTTAAGAGTTCTGCGTCTGTATTTCCATTATTTCCGGCTTTAATTAACTGAAATGGCTGTTTTTTCACCTGTTCCTTTACATTGCAAATTCTCTTTACAATGGCACCCGTATCGCCTTCATCATCGCATACCACATCATGCTCGGTTTCATCTAAGAGATAACCCGCCGGAGGAGTAATCTCCTTGATGTAATAACTTCCTAAATACAAATCCTTTACTTCTGCTTTGCCTTTATCATCGGTTTTTAAAGTCGCTACCTGTTCGTCCTTCTGATATAAGACTCCGGTTTTCCCATCTGGATGCACGATATTTTCACGGGCATACAGTCCATAAACAGCACCTTTTAAAGACGCATCTCCCTGTGGTGTTTTTCCTGTTTCAACATCTTCTTTTTCCAAAGTAATTTCTGCCTTTACTCTCTCATTTTGAAACGTATGAGAAAAAGAACAACGTTCTTCTCCCTCTGCATACTGAAAGTCAAAGGAGAATTTCTCGGTTTCATTTTTTACATACTGAGCGGGTGCCTGCAATTCTTTGATATAGTAAGAATATCCAATAGGAAGGTCTGCCTGATAACTGGCAGTTCCGTTTTCTCCCGTTGTAACTTTCTCAATCAAAGTATCTTTTTTCACCAGCAGATTTCCAGCTTTTCCATGTATATCTTCTGCCGTATATAACCCATAAATACCACCCGCCAGTGGATTTTTAGTGTCCTGATCCTCTTTTCTTACAGACACGCTTGCTTTCTGCCTATCGTTTACAAATGTTACGGTTTTAAAAACAACTTCCTCATTCTGCCCTGTATAGGATAACGTAACTGTCTGGGATTCTCCCTTGCATACAAAATTTTCAGGTGCTTTTACTTCCACCACTTTATAAGTACCAAGAGGAAGCTCTGAAAGTGTAACACTTCCATCTTCTCCTGTTTTTAGTCCTTTTTTCACCACAGCACCTTTTTTATAGGCAACTGTTCCATCTGCCCGAATAATCTCTTTTTCTGCATAGACATCATATACAGCACCTTTTTGCTTCTCTTTTGTATAAGAAAAGGTTACACCTTCGTCCGTAACGTCTGCTCCTGTCAGAACTTCTCCCTCTTTATAAATGGTTAATGAAGCAAGCTGCTCCTGATCCGCAACTTCTATCTGTACCGTCCTTCCTACTTCCAATTTCACACCATAAAATTTTGTGTCTAACACATATCCCTGTGGTGCAGAGATTTCTTTTAAGTAAACGGTATCCTGTGTCTTTTCTATGGTAACGCTGGAAACACCATTTTTATCTGTTGCAGGCATTTCCACAATCAAATCATTGCAATCTTTATCACGATATACACCATATACGGCTCCTTCTATTTTTTTCTGACTGCTCTGATCTTTTTTTATAAGTTCTATCTTTGCATTTTTCAGCCACTCTACGGAAAATTCAACATATTGTTCCTGCTCTACTCCTTCTCCGAATACAAATGCCAAGTCCTGCACACTATCGTTTGTTGCCAACTTATATGCAGAATAATCTTTTGTAATACTCCCCTGCATAGTCGCTGACCAGGAATCTTCCACATCTTCTGTCTGTGTAAGCGGCGCACTCAAATAAAACTTTGTTCCACCTGAAATCGTGACACTTGCCCCTGTAGCACTGCTTTTTCCGGTTGTAATATTATGGAAAACGACTCCTTCAGGGAGCTGCATGGTAATAGACTGTAAAGAATCTGCAGTAAATATAATTTCCTCTGTCCGCTGTTCCTGTCCTTCCTGATATGCTTTCACATGATTTTTAGAAAAGGACATGGCAACCTCTGGAATTTCTGGTTTTCCTACGCAATAATTGTAGACTTCCATTGCTAAAAATTTCGCTGTTTCATTCGTCCCATAAAAAGCATCATCACTTCCGTAAGCATAAGCCGCGGCTATATGCGTAATAATAAACTGCTTTCCTTCCGAAAAATCACTGTGATACTTTGCAAAGTAACTTTCTTTCCCTGCCGCTTCTGTCCCATAATAGCAGACTTTTGCAAGTGCCTGATTGTCTTCAATTTTCGTGATTGTATAAGTGCCTGTTCCCGGTCCAGGCAAAGACGGCTGGATACAGTAAGCGGTAGCCTGAACATTTCCATAAGAAATAAAATAAGGTTCTGTCACATAAGTTCCCAGATCATAATCTTCATAACGATATAACGGACCTTTTGTGATTGTAACCGTCTGTGTTTCCCTTGTTGCCCGATCAGAAGAATTTGCTACAAAAATAGCCGTTTCTCCTTCTTTCATCTCAAAAAGATCAATATCCTGTTCCTGTGCTTGTGACAGTACATCATAAAGTCCTAATCCGGATTCTTCATCATACGTATCCTGCTCTTTTACTTCCTCAAGTATCTGAGAAAATTCATCTTCTGTCAAAATCTGTTTCTCTTTCTTTTGTGCCTCCTCTTCTGGATTTTTTTCCTGCTTTCCATGCTCTTTTGACTGATTTTCTTTACGCTCGGTAACTGTGATATTTCTAATTACATGATAGTTCGGTGCTTCCCGAACCGGCTCTACAAAATACACTGCCTGATCTGCATGGTCTGTATGAAAATCCTGACCTTTCTGATTTTTTGCCTCATAAAATGTCACTTTCACTTGATCAGAATTAAACTTCATGCCGGAAAAATCTGTCTTTATATCAAAATCACTGCCTTTTTCCACTTCATAATCCTGCACAGTTACAATCTCATTTTCCTGAAGCTGAGCTTTTACCTGTTCCAATGCAGGGTATTCCATTTCATAGGATTTTGGATTTGTTTCTCCTGCATACGCTGTCATCGGCTGCACAACAGAGGTTAAGATTGTAAGTGCCGAAAGTACACCTGAGAAAATTCTTTTTACTGTTTTTTTCATACTTTTCTCTGCCTCTTTTCTATATTTTACTGATACTATGTATTTTATTTCTTTTTTCCAACTCACTCCTTTCTCTCAATCCTGCCTGTTCTCTTTCCAAATCCGTTCCTACTCCAAATTTCCTTTCGCAGCGTTTTCTCTGGCAAGGCGGGCAAAATGCCCACTCAATATCAGGTATCACTTTGGACAGGCAATTCGATTTTCAAGGTACAAAAAAGGGATTTTTTTAAGATTTGTGTTACCCCTTCACTAATCGCATATTAGGAAGAAGATTTTTTAACCACTAAAGAGAATTTATTTGATAATATAGGATATATCCTATATTATATTCTTAGACATATATGAAACTAGTTACTTAAGACGCTGTTTTGAGGTAGGAAACAACATAAAGGAGTTCAATATGACAAATAAAATCAAACATGTCAAACCACAATAGTTTCGTTCCCCCTCATTAAAAGTTTTAAACAGATTAGTAGACGTTCTTAGCATAAATCTAAAAATAAGAATCGATAATTTTTTAAGGAAAACCAGATATTGAACCTATTATTTTCCCAGTGCTATCTGAATATTTCAATGATGGAACTATTAAAATGTTACTAACAGAGGAAGGTAAAATGGATATTCAATGACGGTAAAATTCAAAAAACACTTCAAAATACCATAGCTATGTTAATTCTAAATTATAAAGAAAAAATGGAGGAACACTTTTAAATGTTTGTAGACAATAATGGATTTGAAAATTTTGATGGTGAACGATATAATATAGGTGATGTATTGTGTAGTCGCACTCCCGATCGAAAGGAAATTATATTATTTGGCTTTTATGATAACAACCTTATTTATGAAGACCATGATTGCGGATGTGGATTTTATACAGTAACTCTCAATTTAAAAAACAATCAATGGATTATTGATCGAGATACTATAGCAGGAGTAACAGAAACATTTCATGCAAAAAAAGAAACAGATGCTTCTATCATAAAAGCAATAAAAGAGGTCGTCGGTTTTCAAACAAATGGCATTGTACATTTAATTTCACACTACCAAATCTGATATGGAGGATTGCTGATGGAAAAACAAACTGGAAAGAAAAATGTTGTATTATATTATAGAGTATCCAAAGATACCAGCGATGGTTCTATTTTAAAATCACAACAGAAAAAGCTTCAGAATTATGCAGAAAAAAATGGATATACCATTGTTGAAGAAATCGGTGATGTGTCACCAGGTACTCGTCTCCGACGAAAAGGAATTCGCCGAGTTTATCAACTTGCATACAATAAATCGATGGATGCTGTACTCGTAGGTAGCAGTTCCCAAATTGCACGACCGTTAAGTCTTTTCATAAAATTCTGCAATAAGCTGAAAGAATACGGAGTAGAAACAGAATCTCCAAATGAAGGATCTTTATATGAACTATGTAAACACTTCAAAAGTGGGTTGTTCAAGTAATACCTACTCTAAAACCTGCAGATATAATCTCTCTCAAGAATCTGCAGGTTTTCTTGAACTCTAATCTATATTTTAATACCTTTGCACTTATCTGCTTTAATTTTCATACATAGCATTTCTTATCTCTCGTCCACTCACATAAGCAAGTTCTTTTCCATCTTCAGGATGAATTTCTTTAGACAATTTAACTATAATACAATCAATACTAGATTTTTTATATATTACATGCAAACATAGTATATTTAAAAATATACATACCCAAAAAAAGATTACTACATTTTTAAATGAATCCATACCCATAAGTTTATTACCACATAATAAACTTATAAGGGTAACATCAAATGAGATTGCTGCTAATGCAATATAAGTATACTTTTTTAAGCAGTGCATTTTTATTTCTTTTACACATATTTTCTGATCTTCATCGATAGCTTTTTGTAATTTAGTTTTGATTTCCTGATCACCAAAATATTGCATTTCAACAAAAATCAATGATAATACACTCAATATTGAACTTGCAATTTCTTGTCCATACATTAAAATAATAAGATAAATAAGTAATGCAATTGTTATTATTACTTGAATAACTAAAGGACTCTTAGATTTCGCATCTATGTGTATCTCTCTTACTTGATTATCATTCTCATTTTTCAACACTTGTCTAACTTTTATATCATAGTCCCTATATATATTCTTTTTTAAAAAACTTAAATATGGTATGATCAAAACCGCAACGATTGCAAACAAAATTCCTTGCGATCCCTTACTATACAAAACAGCTATCTCTGCCACTGCCAGAATTGAACTCATTATGGGATTAAAAGTTTCTAAATACCATGTTCTCGTCTTAAAGATTGCAGATCCATCTATATAATATACAACCCATGAAAGCATATATACAGATGACATACTTATAAAAAAATTCAAACATACAATAGGGTCCTCTATTATTTGGTTTAATGAATTAACCGAAAATACACTAATTATTAAACTAATTCCAAAAAAAAGAAATGATATAGGGATAGCTTTCTCACCTTTTATTTCCTGTTTTGATCTTTCCCAATCGAACTTTAGTAACAAAAAAAGATAATGTATCAAATTATTCTTTGATTTTTCAAAACTGTTTCTGTCCTGATGTTCTACTGCTACTTGAATCATATGCATCTCTCTCCAAATATGCATATCTTGAAAAAAATCAATATTAGTTAAAACATATTCTCCATCTTGTCTGTATCCATAACCATTCAAATTTTTTCCTAAATCCGTCAAATGTTGTCCTATTGTTCCAAAATCAGATTCTTCTATTTGAGAAATTAATTCTTTTATTTCCTTTCTCCATTTTGCCCTTTCTTCTGTAATATATTGGAGTTTATTATTTTTTTCTCCCTGAAAATATTGTAACACTGCAACTATTACTGCAGAAGATAATAGTGTTTCAAACAATTGCATACTCATTCCCTCCATCCTTTTTAACTTTGTAACTATGATTATACTCTATAATCCGCTTTTTCTGAATACATCACTTATAACATTTTTACTTTTATGAAAAATCATAAATATTTTTCATTTTGCGTAATCAAGCATTTTCTAATTTTATGACAGCATGTCATAAAGTCTATTCTCTTATTTTAAAAATACCCATCCAAAATTCCTATTTTTCTCATAATATAACATAGCTCCGACAAAATACGTTTTTTCCGGTTATAAATTGTCTTTTGACTGCATCCAAAAATCGCAGCCACCTCCTTGCTTGTCATTTCTTCAAAAAATAATAAATAAATCAAACGGGCATCTTCCTTTGCCAACTGCTCTATTCCTTCCCGTACTTTTGCTTTATACAACTTACAAAGTACTGTTTCTTCTGTATCGCACCTTTCTTCTCCTATATTTCCATATTCATTCAGCGCCTCTAAACTGTATACCCCTTGCTTCTTTTGCCTTTCCATTTGATATTTTTCTCTTCGTCTGGACTGATACCATTCTAAGTACACTTCTCTGGTTACTTCAATTAAAGAACCGTCTGGCATTCTCAATACATAGTTTTTTCTCTCTTTTGGCTTTTTTCCTCGCATTCTGTTTCTTTCTCCTCTTATATAGCCTCTTTCCATTCCATACATTTTTTACGAAGCCGGGCGATTGCTCTTGTCAGGATTTTCGATACAGCAGCATGAGAAATACCGAGCTTTTCTGCAATTTCACTTTGAGATTTCTGTTCCCAAAAATACTGTAAAATCACTTCTTTCTGCCGATCTGTCAGTAATACAAGTAATTCCTGCATCGTTTCTTTCCTTATCGTTGTTTCCAAAACAGTTACTTCTAAAGAACTTAAAACTCCCCATTCTTCTGAAACTGCACTATAAGAAATGCTCTTTCTCTGTTGCCTTGCTTCCAGATTTCGATTGATACGATCCTCACCCTCTAAAATTAAGCGAAGATACCACGCCTCTTTTTCAAACCATTGCTCTGAAATTTCATTTTGTTCCATCTCATAGCGATAATTCTGACAATCCCAAACGGAAAATACCGTTGCAAGACCAGATATTTCATAAATGGCATACCCATTTTGATAAACGGAAATTTTTACATTCGTAGCAATGCTTTTTGACACAAATATTGTGCCATGTGTTTTTAAATACTTTGCAGTTGGGTAATTTTGTTCCAGAACTGGAACCGGCATGAAATGTTTTAATTCTGCTAATGTAAGCATATCCTGACCACCTTTCAACGGGCAGCCAGAAATACCAGCTTAAACGTGTGTTAAGGCAATAGAAAACAGCCCCAGACATACCCGTTTTTTTTAACGGGACTGGAACCTTCCATAACCCTCTGTTTCTCACCTACTGGATTTCTTACGCTTAGTGTAACAGTTTCGCTTACTATTTTCCTCAACGGGTGTGTAGAACCTGACTACTCTTATCCGTAGAAATTTTAAAACGGTTTTTCTCCATACTTTCGATTAAGGCATTCATGGTATGCTTTAAAATCTCCTGCTCATTTTCCTTCAATTCCTGTACTCTACTGGAAAATGCAGATACCCATATCTTTGTTTCATTTACCTCTGTGCTTACCCCAAGCAACGTATTTGCATCTACCCCAAGAGCTTTTACAATTTTTTGCAAAATTCCCACTGACATTGCCATCTGTCCCCCTTCGATACGGCTGATCGTATTGGTACTGACACCGGATTTCTCAGCAAGAATTTCCTGTGAAAATCCCCTTTCCTTCCGATACTCCCGAATACGATTTCCTAAGATGATTAACTCCTGTGATACTGCCCGGTTACCCAAAATAGTCCCTCCTTTCTTTTCCAAAATCTCACCTTGCGCCATGATGTCGTAAAGTTCCAAAACGCAAAAAGGCAGCCATTTTCAGGCTGCCAAACATTCTCAACTCTTATCCTCTTCTACTTTATCAACTTTTTTATCCCTTTATAAAGTTGTAATACTATAAAAATAAACAGCAAAAAAAGTTTCCACACTAATACAACTCCCCCTATCATGCCTCCAACCAGCATTTGAAACACCAACATGGCAATCGTGCTTCCCACATCTCTATTGCGTGGAACAATCCATATCTGCATCTTACGGATTCCAAAAGGAATTCCTACCAGTATCCATAACTTTAAATAATCACAATTCCCTCCTTCTACACAAAATGGATAAAAAATCACTATCCACAATAACACCTCTGTCACAAAAATCATACGGCAAAAAATTTCCTGCCTCATTTTTCCCATCCTCCTCCGTATAAATCATGGTTTACTTCTGCCTGATAGTAATGATTGATTGTCAAAACGGAATTATAAAGTGCTGTTAAAAGATAGGACTTAATGTTCCCGACTTTCGTTGTATTTTTATTCAGGCAAAGACAAACATACTCAATATGGGCATGTGTCAATTTCATAAACTGGCTTTTTACCAGTGATACTAATTTATCTTCTCCGGCAATCCGGATTTTCCCCTGATCCGGCATTACCATAACTTCTACCATCAATTCCACCAACTCATCAACTTCTTCTCTTGCATGTGGAGTATCATTTCGAAAACACTCATACGAAACATTTTCCCGAATTATTTCCCGGTATGTATTCCTCTGCTCAATCTCATCTATCGTTTTTTCTTTTTCCGGATAGATAAGATTTGATAGAGTATTACTACTCTCTGTTTCATTATTCTCTGTCTTGTTAATATCAGTATTATTAGATTGTGATTTTGGACATTCTTGAATTGTGGTTTTCACAACTCCTGAATTGTGATTTTCATCATTCTTGAATTGTGATTTTGGAAACTCTTGAATTGTGGTTTTCATAACTCCTGAATTGTGATTTTCACAATTCTGCAAATCTGATGTATCACTATTTTCTTCATCATTTTTCTGAACCAAAAAATTCTTTACATAAATTACATTTGGTCTGCCAAGTCCCAACCGCTTTTTTTCAATCAATCCAATCCCTTTTTCACTGTCCAGTTCTTTCAGCAGTTTTACCGCTTTTTGCGTTCCGCAGTTTAATAACTCTGCAATTTCCTCTACGGTAAAAATAATGTATACCCGTTCTTCTTCATCCAGCCAATGATTTTTCATGCTGAGGCTCATACGGTCTAATAATAGACCGTAGAGTACCTTTGCTTCACAAGAAAGCTCTTTAAAGCATTCTGCAGTGAACAGAATTTTGGGAACACGGTAAAAACTGTACTGCTCTGCCTCCATTCCCCTATAATAATCAAATTGTATCTTCTCCATGCTCCAATTCCTCCTCTCTGCCATTTTTCCATTCTTCCAGCAAGGTATAAATTACGTTTTCTATCTCTTGTTTTGTATACGCAGGTGGAAAATAGCTGCTGATTTTCTTTGCTGAAATCGTTACTCCATTCCCACTATTTTTCTTTTTTAATAGCAGTCCATATATGGCATTTCCGTCCAGTTTTTTCTCTTCACTAAACATCTTGATTACTTCTGCCTGTGCCGCTGTTGGCATGATTTCACAATTTCTCACTGCCTCCAAAACAAGCTCCTGTTCTTCCCTTGTAAGATAGGACAATTTTTCTCCTACTGTCATAGGAACTTTCTTCACATCAACAAGGTCTAACAATCCGCTGATTAAATTTGCCAAACGAATATATCTCTGAACCGTTCTTCCACTGTCACCTGCTGTTTCTCCTACCATTTCAGCAGTATATTTTTCCCCTTTACTTCCCTGATGTTTCAACGCCTCATATTTCATTTTATAAGCAAATGCTTTTTCACTTGGCAGAATATCCTCTCTTTGGATATTGGTATCCACCATAATCACCGTTGCAGTATCATCATCTATATCACGAATAATAACAGGCATTTCTTCTAACCCGGCAAGTTCACAGGCTCTCCACCTGCGATGTCCTGCTACTACCTCATATCCGCCATCTGGATAAGGGCGGACAATCCCCGGCATCAAAATTCCATATTGCTTGACGCTCTCTACGGTTTCTTCCATTTTTTCGTCGTCCATCACATGGAACGGGTGATTTTTAAATGGATGCAGTAAATCAATCGGAACAGACGTGACTACTTCACCACTTACTGGTTCTTCCTTACCAAACAGATCATCAAAAGAAGAAAGTTTTACTTTTTCTGCACTCTTATTCCTCATGTGCAAGCACCTCCTCTGTCAAGCAAATGTATCCTTTTGCTACTATCCCTTTCGGATCATGCAGATAAATACTCTTTCCTTCTGCTGTTGTTTCTGCAGCCCGAACAGACAGAGGAATACAATTCTTAAAAATCTGTACTCTTGTTCCGTATACCTGCCGGATTTGTTCAGCTATATCTCTTGCAAAATTTGTTCTTCGGTCAACCTTTGTAAATAAAATTCCCATGATAGAGAGCTGAGGGTTTAATTTTCTGTGTACTCTCCCAATCGTTTTAATCAACTGCTGAAGTCCCTTTACCGGAAGATACGCTGCTTCTACCGGGATCAGCACATAATCAGACGCTACCAGTGCATTGATTGTAATCATTCCCAATGACGGCATACAATCAATCAAAATATAGTCATACTCTGCCTTTACCGTATCAAGATATTGTTTTAATATCATTTCTCTGCTCATAACATTCACCAGCGCAGTTTCTAATCCTGCCAGTTCAATATTTGCCGGAATAAAGGCAATGCCTTCGTCATGCCAGATAATCCCCTCATTTGGTTCAACGTCTTCATCATTGATCACTTTTTCCATGATTGTCACTAAGGTAACCTCCAACTCGTCCGGCTCCTGTATCCCTAAACTTGCAGCCATACTTCCCTGTGCATCTGCTTCTATTAAAAGAACTCTTTTTCCTTCTCTTGCCAACCCAATTCCTAAATTGACACAAGTTGTTGTCTTTCCAACTCCACCTTTTTGATTTGCGATTGCGATTACTTTACACATACTTATCTTCCGCCTTTCTTTTCTTCTATCTCTGCATACATACGAAAATATTTTGTAGTTCCTTTATTGGAAAATAAATCAGATACCTGTAGCACCGCTATCTGAGGGTACTGCTCCAACTTTTCCCGAAACCATCGAATATCTGATTTTGTTCCCTGAACTCTAATTTTTAACATGCTTCTTCTCCTCTAAAAGCAATATTCCGGATAACGAATTTTTATTGCCTCCCAAAAGTATCTCGCATACCCACAGCAAAATAACTCCTCCGGTGTATACCCTGCATACTCTTGTAATTTCGCTTCTTCACTTTCATAGTCATATACGCTCGGTGTACCGTTACAGTATAAATTAAAAGCCATACGGACAATCCTAACGCTGCCACTGGTCTGCCAGCCTTCTTGAAAACATTCTGTCTTTACATATCCTGTTCTCAAATCGTAAATACGATCTATATTGACTCTTGTATCTTCACTAATCCCAAGACAATAAATCAGTGCTTTGTGATACACATCTTGACGACGGCATTTTTTCATATATGTTTGATAAAATTCTTTGTGTTTTTTATTTCTGAAAATAATTGTGTTTGTAACCGTTTTTTCTGCTCTTAACGCTGTGTTATTCATCTTGATTTCCTCCATTTATAAATTCAATAATTTCTTAATATTAAATAAAAAGGACCAAATTAGTTTCAACGGCTGATCACACCTAATCACTAACTTAGTCCTTAAAGCAATATTTAATTGTTTACACATTCCCTCCTTTATGCTACACTCAATACATCCATTGCCTGTAGACTCTACGAGTTCAAACAATGACACATTCTTAATTTTTTCTCTGAATCGGCGCCGTCCAATAAAAAAACTAATACTTTTTCTCTAAAAGTTACGTTTTTGATCAGGACTAAATCGGTGAAAACCTTTGAATTATCAATGATTTCTTCAACCTGTCATTATTATAACTCATTGCCCGGCTGGTGTTGCTGCCCATCCCAGTCCGAATATATTTGCAATCATATTGGTGGCAATATATTTATTTGCCGGATGATCTTTTGGAATATCCGGGAACAGAAAATGCAGCACCGGCGCAAGACGCCTTGACAATCCTGCAATGATACCTGTTTTTTCAGCGATTTTCATCAGTCCAACCCAGAAAGACATCACTCCCATCATGGTAATACAGAGTGTTACCGCCTCTTTTGCCGAGTCAAGCGCTGCCTGCGTAACCGCCGGAAGTGTGCCGTGAAATGCGGCAAATACAACGCCTGTCAAGATCATAAATGCCCAGAGATAATTCATATGTACCTCTCCGGTTTTTCTTTTATTTTATTTCTATATATCGCCATATATGTACCATTATTCATATAGAACTTTTTCAGTTATTTTTTCTAAATGTCAACATATATATCACTAACACCTGGATTTTTGAACTGAGGTATTTTATCTTGATATGGTTTTCTGATATTTTTCACAAATTTCCACGCTTAAGCCGGATATCCACACTTTTTCTCATTTTGCTGGTCGTTTTCCCCACAGTTTTCTCAGACGGATGCGCTTTCTCCAGGCATGCTCCGGATCAGTCTGCCCGTATCTCTTCCGGATATGAACCGGAGCAGACAGATTCTGTTTCTTCTGAATCTACTGACAATGACAATCAACGCGCTGACAGCTCCTCCGCGAATGCCTTTGACGAATTTTTACTGCAGCTTTTCCGCTCGGAGGCTGCCCTGAATACCATAAACCTTCATTTTTCCCTCTCCTCCCCGGAATCTTACGGAATCACAGAAGTTCCAATTTCACTTGGCAGTATTTCCAGTCAGGCATCAAAGGAAAACCGTGCAGCCCTGGAAAACACGACTGCCGCCCTAAAACGTTTTGACCGCGAAAAACTTTCCAAACCCCGGCAGCTGACTTACGATATTTTGTCGGATTACCTTGCCATGGAGCAAAAGGGGACTGATTTTTCACTTTATGAAGAATACTTAAACCCTTCCTCCGGCACTCAGGCACAGCTTCCAGTACTTTATGAAGAGTATCGTTTTTCCTCCGAAGATGACATCAAAACTTACCTGAAACTGCTGCCCCTGACCGGTTCCTATTTTGACCAGATCATTGCTTTTGAAAAACAAAAAGCTGCCGCCGGGCTCTTTATGTCCGATGCCATCTGTAAAAGTGTGATCGAACAATGTTCCCGTTTTGCAGACGATGGGGACGATCATTATCTGATCTTAACTTTCAATAAAAAAGTGGATGCTTTTAAGGATCTGTCAGATGAACAGAAGACCGCCTATAAAAAACAAAATGAAAAGATTGTAAAAGAAGTGATTTTCCCTGCCTATACTTCACTGGCATCTTCCTTAACCAGCCTGCTTGGCAGCGGAAAAAATGAAAAAGGGCTCTGTTATCTGAAACACGGCAGAGATTATTACGAATATCTCGTCTACGAAAATACCGGCTGTGCGGATTCGATTGCGGATATACAGACTATGATCGGTCAGAAAAGACTTTCTGATCTAAGTGAAGCGGCCGCCCTGACGGATTCAAATCCCTCTCTCTGGAAAGATGCACAGAAAGCTTCTCTTTCCTATGCAGAACCCGCCTCTGTTTTAGAACATCTGAAAGAACAGATGCAGGCAGATTTCCCAAAGGCTCCGGATGTCTCTTACACCGTCAGTCCTATTGAGGAATGTATGGAAGATTATCTTGCACCGGCTTATTATATCACTGCACCAATCGATGATTACAATGCCAATTCTATCTATATCAATGCAAAAACGGATGCAGCCACCATGCGGTATTTCACAACGCTCGCCCATGAGGGTTTTCCCGGCCACCTGTATCAGACGATCATGTCCTATCAGTCCGGACTGCCGGCGATACGCAGTATTTTAAACTATCCGGGATATGTGGAAGGCTGGGCGACCTATGTGGAGATGATGTCCTATCATTATGCCGGGCTGAGGGAGGATGCCGCAACGCTTCTCGCCTTAAACCAGTCTGCCCTTTTAAGCCTTTATGCCTCGACCGATATCGGCATCCATTATGACGGCTGGTCGCTTGCCGATACGATAAAATTCTGGAACGATTACGGGATCAGCGATCCGGACACCATTGCAGAGATTTACCGCTATATCATATCAGAACCGGCAAATTATCTCCGTTATTATGTGGGTTATCTGCAGTTTCTGGAATTAAAGGACTATGCAAAGGAAATCTTTGGCAGTGATTATAATGAAATCTCATTTCATCAGGCAGTGCTTTCGATCGGCCCGGCACCGTTTCAAATCGTAAAGGATTATCTGAAAGATTTTTACCAGAAGTGACGAATCTACTCTTCCTTCAGCAGTGCCTGATATACATCCCGTTTGCTCATGCCGCGGTCTTTTGCCACCAGTTTCATCGCCTCTTTGCGCGGTGTCCCCTGGCTTTCATATACCTGCATATGTTCCTCCAACGACATATCCTCCCAGGACTTTCTTGCCTCCTCGGCAAGTTCCTCGAAGGTTTTTCCATGAATCACGAGCACATACTCTCCGCGCGGCTCATTTTCTCCATAATAGACAAGGCTGTCCGACAACGTCGTACGCATCTTTTCCTCATAGCGTTTTGTGAGTT
>OLVP01000984.1_pt1 | contig 20006 bp, 19 predicted proteins | sample 1673281 | NCBI WGS metagenome assembly OLVP01 (sample SAMEA3178940, study PRJEB25190) | human gut metagenome | biome: human gut; feature: human-associated habitat; material: faeces | place: Austria | collected 2013
AACTATTTAAGAACAACATCTGATAATAGGATTATTATTGGTGGAGAAGATGTAGACTTTGTACCAGATATATTTGATGAAAAACTTGCAAATAAAAAGTATGATATACTAGAAAATAGATTAAAAAATATGTTTAAAAATATAAAAGATATAGAAGTTGATTATAAATATTGTGGAACATTCGCATCAACTTTAGATAATTTAGGGTTTATAGGAGAAGATACTAAGCATAATAATTTATGGTATAATTTAGGTTATGGTGCAAATGGGATTTTATTTGCTATTCTTGGAGGAATGATGTTGAGTAAATTATATAAAAATGAAATAGATGAAAATTTAAAGTTATTTAAAGTAGATAGATTTGATAATTAATAAATAATGGCATAAATAGAATTTATGCCATTATTTATTTTATCCAAGAGCAACATCTAAAATCATCATAAGTGTAAATCCTATTATTATACCTACTGTTGTTAAATTTTTATTTTCTAAGCAGGCTTCAGGTATTAGCTCAGATGAAACAACGCCAATCATAGCACCAGCAGAAAATGCTAAAAGTATAGGTAATACAGCTCTCATGGCTATAGCCATAAAAACACCTAAAATTATGACAATTCAAATAACACTAATCTTTTAATTTTTTAAACTTAACCTCTTAATTGTAAAAAAGAACTCGGGAGTCTGCACCCGAGTTCTTTTTTTAAGGAAATTTATATTTAAATTGGAAAAATAATTAAACTAATTGTTAATGAAAATCATTTACAATTAAAAAGATAGATGGTATAATAAACTTGGCTTTAAAAATTATCGCGGCAAATAATAATTTTTAAGGAGATTTAAGCAAATGGCAAAAATGATGGGACCAAGATTTAAACAATGTAGAAGATTAGGACTAAATGTATGTGGACATCCTAAAGCAATGGACAGAGCAGTGAAAGGAACTTCTAGAGCAGATAAAAAACTTTCACCTTATGGACTTCAATTATTAGAAAAACAAAGACTGAGAGCTTATTATGGAGTATTAGAAAAACAATTTAGAAATTACTACAAAAAAGCTGAGAAATCTAAAGAATCTACAGGTGAAGCTTTAATAAAAATGTTAGAGTGTAGATTAGACAATGTAGTTTATAGATTAGGTCTAGCAAATTCTATAAGACAAGCACGTCAAATGGTAGTTCATGGACATATATTAGTTAATGGGAAAAAGGTAGATATACCTTCATTCTCAGTGTTGGAGACAGAGTTTCTCTAAGAGAAAAATCTAGAAACAACGAAATGTTTAAAAATAACTTCCAAGAAAAATCACTAGTAGTATATCCTTATTTAGAAAAAGACGAAGAAAACTTTGCAGGTACACTTGTTAGAATGCCTGAAAGAAATGAGGTACCAATAGAAATAAACGAAATACTAATAGTAGAGTTCTACTCAAAATAATAAGATTTTAATACTCAACATGACAGTTAGTAGCTGTTTTGTTGAGTATTTTTTTTGAATAGTAGTGAAAATGATAATATTAGTATTTAGGATTTATTATAATTTTTGTTATACTAAATATAAAAACATAATAAAAATTTATAGGATTTATTAAGGAGATGATATTATGGCTAAAAAGCATCAAAAAACAAATGCCATGAGAATTCTAGATTCTAAAAAGATAGAATATAATATGTATACTTATGAAGTTGATGAAAATCATATAGATGGAATAAGCGTGGCACAAAAATTAAACCAAGATGAAAAGATGGTATTTAAAACTTTAGTAGCACAAGGAGCTAGCAAAAACTTTTATGTTTTTGTAATACCTGTGGCAGAAAGTTTAGATATGAAAAAAGCAGCTAAGGTAGCTGGTGAGAAAAATATGGAGATGATCCATGTGAAAGATATAAATAAGGTGACGGGATATATTAGAGGAGGATGCTCTCCTGTGGGGATGAAAAAATTATATACTACCTTTGTACATGAAAGTGGAGAAAGTTTAGAAAAAATAATTGTAAGTGGTGGTAAGATAGGATTTCAAATTGAGTTAAAGCCATCTGATTTACAATTAGTTACTAATTTTAAATATGAAGACATTATAAAATAATATAAATATAGGTATATCATACATATTTCGAGTTTTCATTGTATTTTTAAAGATATAAGTTGGAAAAATACAATAAAAGGAGATGACATCCATGTTTATACCAAAAAGAATAATTTTTGAAAAAAATGCTTTAAACTATGAAATGGGTAAAAATATTTATGAAAAATTTAAGGATAGTGAGATTTCCGACCTTGATTATGTTGCGATGTGTGAAGCCATTGAGAAACGTGACAAGGAGATGGAAAGACTGGAAGATGAGATTGACCGGATCAAAGGGGTGTTGTAATGCTTGCCGCTTTTGGCGGTATGCTGGTTGTACTTCTTTGTGTTGATATGGGAATCAAGCAGTATATCGAAGATACATTTGACAGGCGGGAAGAACGAAAGTGTATTGTTCCGGGGATTGTGCTTCGCAAAGTATATAACCGTGGCTTTCTGTTAAGTACCTTGGAGAAATATCCTAAAATTGTGCAGGGGGCTTCTGCTGTCACAGGCGTGGTGATTTTGTTTTATGATCTCTTATTGTTTCTAAAGAAAGGAAAATGGTTGGAGAAAACAGGAATGATTTTTCTCACAGCAGGAGCAGCCAGCAATATTTACGATCGTTTGGTAAGGAAAAAGGTAATTGATTACATTGGTTTTCAGAGCAAAAATAAATTCCTTTCCAGTTTAACAGCGAATCTCGCGGATTTCTATATTGTTATCGGTGCGGTTTTAGTCGGAATCGGCAGAATTGGTAAGAAAAAGTAAAAGCAAGTAAATATGGATTGGAAATTGAATCAGTAAAGGAGCAGATCAACCTTGATCTGCTCCTTTACCTATAGGATATTCATAGTGTACTATTATTTGCCTTCGACTTCAGCCATTTTCATAGCGCGAACTTTAAGCGGCAGACCGAACAGATTGATAAATCCGTCTGCATCGTGGTGATCATAGAGATCGCCTGTTGTAAAGCTTGCCAGAGACTCACTGTAGAGAGAGTATGGAGAAGTTGTTCCGGCTTTGATGATGTTACCTTTGTAAAGTTTGAATTTTACTTCGCCTGTCACATATTCCTGCGTGCTTTCGATAAATGCCTGAATTGCTTCGCGAAGTGGTGTAAACCATTTTCCTTCGTATACAACCTGAGACAGTTTGTTGCCCATTTCTTCTTTTACTTCATAAGTAGCACGGTCGAGAACGAGTTCTTCTAACTGTTGATGTGCTTCGTAAAGGATTGTTCCGCCAGGGGTTTCATAGACTCCGCGGGATTTCATTCCCACAACACGGTTTTCTACAATGTCAACGATTCCGATTCCGTGTTTTCCGCCAAGTTTGTTGAGTTCTGTGATAATCTCAGATACTTTCATTTCTTTTCCGTTCAAGCTTTTCGGAACACCTGCTTCAAATGTCATGGTGACATATTCTCCTTCGTCTGGTGCTTTTTCAGGAGAAACACCAAGAACAAGAAGGTCATCGTAGTTTGGCTCACATGCAGGGTCTTCCAGCTCCAGTCCTTCGTGGCTGATATGCCACAGGTTACGGTCACGGCTGTAGCTGTGTTTTGCATCAAATGGAAGATCAATACCGTGAGCTTTGCAGTATTCGATCTCATCTTCACGGGACTGCATGGTCCATACATCTGTCATACGCCATGGAGCAATGATCTTTAAGTCCGGTGCAAGCGCTTTGATTCCGAGTTCAAAACGGATCTGGTCATTTCCTTTTCCTGTTGCACCGTGGCAGATTGCAGTAGCGCCTTCTTTGCGGGCGATCTCTACCAGTTTTTTCGCGATCGGCGGACGAGCCATGGAAGTTCCAAGCAGATATTTGTTCTCATAGACTGCTCCTGCCTTCACACATGGAACAATGTAGTCGTCGCAGAATTCGTCGATGATGTTTTCAATGTAGAGTTTGGAAGCGCCGGATAATTTTGCGCGTTCCTCTAATCCGTCCAGTTCTTCGCCCTGACCACAGTCGATACAGCAGCAGATGACTTCGTAATCAAAATTCTCTTTCAGCCATGGTATGATGGCAGTCGTGTCAAGTCCTCCGGAATACGCCAATACAACTTTTTCTTTACTCATAATGATATCCTCCTTAAAAAATCTCTATTGTCTGATATGTTGTTGCCAATCGTGTATGACAAAACCGTTACGCTTTAGAAGCTAATCAGTAATATACACCTAAATTCATAAATATGCAATAGAAAAATGGAAAAAAGTGAAAAATATACAATAAAATTCAAAAAGTATGCATAAAATAAAAAGGGGAATACAGAGCGGATGCAAATATGTTGTTGGAAAGCGATCCAATATCAGTTATAATAAGAGTATTGTAAATTGTGGATTAGGAGAGAATGTGTATGAATATATTAGTTGTAGTAGATATGCAGAATGATTTTATTGATGGTTCTCTGGGCACAGAAGAGGCGCAAAGGATTGTTCCTGAAGTAGTGAAAAAGATACAGACATTTGATGGAATTGTGTTTGCGACAAGAGATACCCATGAAGAGAACTATCTGGAGACGGCAGAAGGAAAAAAACTTCCGGTCAGACATTGTATCCGTGGAACAAAAGGCTGGCAGATCAGACAGGAGATCGCAGATCTTCTGACAGAGGCGCCTGTTGATAAAGTGACGTTTGGAAGCAGGGAGCTTGTGAAAAAGCTGGAGCAGATCCAGGAAGAGACTTCGATCGAGAGCATTACGCTGATCGGGCTTTGTACAGATATTTGCGTGATCTCCAATGCCATGCTCTGTAAGGCATTTCTGCCGGAGGTTCCCGTACAGGTGGATGCGTCCTGCTGTGCAGGAGTGACGGTGGAGAGTCACATGCAGGCGCTGGAGGCGATGAAGATGTGTCAGATCGACATTTTATAGAAGATACAGGAATGAAAAAAGAGGGTACAAAAAGATGGACAGAAAAGACATACTGCTGAATAAGCAGAGGATTGTGATCAAAGTGGGAACTTCCACGATCACTTATGAAGAAACAGGAAATATCAATCTGGAGAAGCTGGAGAAGTTTGTTCGTATCTTGATCAATCTCAGGAATAAAGGAAAAGAAGTGATCGTTGTCTCATCCGGTGCAGTCGGAGTTGGGAAAAATGCCCTGGGAATGGACAGGCGTCCTCAGACGGAGTCTGAAAAACAGGCATGTGCGGCAGTCGGTCAGGGGAAGTTGATGATGATCTATGAAAAGCTGTTTAACGAATACGGACAGCTCACGGCACAGGTTCTGCTCACAAAAGAATCTGTGACAAATGCCAAATGCCGCAAAAATGCAAAACAGACATTTGATGAGTTGTTTAAGATGCAGGTTGTCCCGATCGTCAATGAGAATGACGCCATTTCGGTGGACGAGCTTTCTTATGGGAACTTCGGAGACAACGATACACTGGCGGCATATGTGTCCCGGCTTGTGGATGCGGATCTTCTGATCCTGATGTCAGATATCGACGGGCTGTACACAGATGACCCGCGAAAAAATCCGAATGCAAGATTTATCCATACGGTCGGCAAGATCGGGCGGAGCCTGGAAAACATGGCAAAAGGAGCATCCAGTGACTGCGGGACAGGCGGTATGGCAACTAAGATCAAGGCTGCAAAAATTGCCACTGCAGCAGGGGCAGATATGATCATTGCAAACGGGGATAATATTTATTCGATCAATGATGTGATGAATGGTAAAAAAGTAGGAACGTTGTTTTTGTCAGAGCAGCATCAGAAAGAGATGTCAGAAGAGGTGGCGCCTGAACGGGCAGAGTTCCGCAGACAGGCAAAACGGGAAAAGAAGGTTTAGATGGTATCAGGAAAGGAGACTGTATGGAAACGTATATGGAGACATTGGGATGCAGAGCAAAAGAAGCATCAAGGGCAGCGGCAAAGCTGACGACCGTTGAAAAGAACAGAGGGCTTGAATTTGTGGCAGAAGAATTATGTCTGCGAAAAGAAGAGTTGCTGTCAGAAAACGAGAAGGACATGGAGGCTGCAAGAGAACAGGGGATGTCCGAAGCACTTCAGGACAGATTGAGACTGACCCAAGCACGGATTGAGGCAATGGCGGAAGGTTTGAGACAGATTGCAGGGCTTTTGGATCCGATCGGGGAAGTCCTTTCCATGAAAAACCGGCCGAATGGACTGCGTATCGGGAAAAAGAGAGTGCCGCTCGGTGTTGTTGGTATTATTTACGAATCCAGACCAAATGTCACAGCAGATGAGTTCGGGCTGTGCTTTAAGACGGGAAACGCAGTGATCCTGCGGGGAGGCAGTGATGCGATCAATTCCAACAAAGCAATCGTACAGGTGATTAAGGCCGGACTTCGCAAAGCCAGATTATCCCAGGATCTGATCCTGCTTGTAGAGGATACGAGCAGAGCAGTTGCCACGGAGATGATGCGCCTGCATGAGTATATTGATGTTTTGATTCCAAGAGGCGGGGCCGGATTGATCTCCACTGTAGTGCAGAACAGTACAGTGCCGGTAATTGAGACAGGAACCGGAAACTGTCATATTTATGTGGATGAGAGTGCGGATGTAGTGATGGCTGCGGAAATCATTGAAAATGCGAAGACACAGCGTCTTGGTGTGTGTAATGCATGCGAATCTCTTGTGATCCACGAAAATGTTTTAGAGCAGGCATTGCCGGGTATTGTAAAGCGCCTGAACAATCATCAGGTGGAGATTCGCGGAGATGAGAAGGCGAGAGCAGTCTGCACAGAAATTCTGCCTGCATCAGAAGAAGATTGGGGAATGGAATATCTGGATGCCATTATTTCCGTGAAGACAGTGGCTTCTCTGGATGAGGCAATCCGTCATATTAACCGGTATAATACCGGACATTCCGAGTCGATCATTACAAAAGATTATGACAGTGCGCTGCGTTTTCAGGATGAGATCGATGCAGCAGCAGTGTATGTCAATGCGTCCACCAGATTTACAGATGGATTTGAATTTGGGTTTGGCGCGGAAATCGGGATCAGTACGCAGAAGCTGCATGCGAGAGGACCGATGGGACTGGAAGCGCTGACGACAACAAAATATATTATTTTCGGAAACGGACAGATCCGAAAATAAAAAAATAAAAAACCATGCTTGCATATTATACAAAAAAGATGTATACTTATGCAAACGTGGTTTTTATTTATACAGAAATATGAATAAAATACAAAAAAATGTATGCTAAATGAAAAAAATATGAATAAAGTGAGAAAGGAGCTTTCAGAATGATAAAAGCAGGAATTATTGGTTCGACAGGATATGCAGGAGGAGAACTAGTCCGTATTCTGACAGGACATAAGGAAGTAGAGATCAAATGGTACGGTTCCAGAAGCTATATCGATCAAAATTATGCAGATGTATACCGCAATCTTTTTCAAATCGTGGATGCGAAGTGTATGGATGATAACATGGACGCGCTGGCAGATCAGGTGGATGTGATTTTTACGGCAACCCCGCAGGGGCTGTGTGCATCTCTGATCAATGAAGAGATTCTGTCAAAGACAAAAGTGATCGATCTGAGTGCAGATTTTCGGATCAAAGACGTGTCTGTCTATGAAGAGTGGTACAAAATAGAGCATAAAAGTCCTCAGTTTATCGAAGAGGCGGTGTACGGACTTTGTGAGATCAACCGGGAAAAGATCAAAAATGCAAGACTGGTAGCCAATCCGGGATGTTACACAACCTGCTCCATTCTCACAGCCTACCCCCTGGCAAAAGAAGGTCTGATCGATATGAACACACTGATTATTGATGCAAAATCCGGAACGTCAGGAGCCGGGCGGGGTGCAAAAGTGGCAAATCTGTACTGCGAAGTGAATGAAAATATCAAAGCATATGCAGTTGGAAGTCACAGACATACCCCGGAGATTGAAGAACAGCTCGGGTATGCGGCGAATGAGACCGTGAAATTGAGCTTCACACCGCATCTGGTTCCGATGAACCGGGGAATTCTGGTGACGGAATATGCATCGTTGAAAAAGGAAGTCACCAAGGCGGAAATCCGGGAGATTTATGAAACTTATTATGGAAAAGAGCCGTTTATCCGGATTCTGGATGACGGAGTCTGCCCGGAGACAAAATGGGTGGAAGGAAGTAACTATGCAGACATTGGCTTTCAGATCGATCCGCGTACCAACCGCATAATTCTGATGGGAGCCATCGACAACCTGGTAAAAGGAGCAGCAGGGCAGGCGGTACAGAATATGAACCTTCTGTTTGGATACAAGGAACAGGAAGGTCTGGAACTGATTCCGATGTTTCCGTAAAGATTCCATAGGCAGAGGTGAGAAGATGATTCGGACAATGACAATTGAAGATTATGAACAGGTATATGCGCTCTGGAAGAAGATACATGGTTTTGGATTGCGAAGTATCGATGATTCCAGGGACGGTGTGGAAAAATTTTTAAAACGAAATCCGACAACCAGTGTCGTGGCGACAGAAGACGGAAAAATCGTAGGTGCGATCTTGTGCGGGCATGACGGAAGACGAGGCTGTCTGTATCACGTCTGTGTGGATGAAGCGTACCGCAGACGTGGAATCGGGAAAGCAATGGTCGTACAGTCCATGGAGGCTTTAAAAGAAGAAGGAATCAGCAATGTATCTCTGATCGCATTTACGCAGAACGATATCGGAAATGCATTCTGGAATACCATCGGATGGAATGAGCGGCAGGATTTGAACTATTATGATTTTGTGTTGAATACAGAAAATATTACAGCATTTAATGCGCAGTAAATGAGGAGGCATGCACGATGAAAAAAATAACAGGCGGAGTCACAGCAGCAAAAGGATTTGAGGCAGCGGCAGCAGCGGCAGGGATCAAGTATGAAAACAGAACAGATATGGCACTTGTATACAGTGTAAAACCGTGCAAAGTGGCAGGAACCTTTACGACCAATGTAGTAAAAGCGGCTCCGGTGAAGTGGGACCGGCAGATTGTGGAATCTAAGATCAAGTCTCAGGCAGTAATCATCAATTCTGGAATTGCAAATGCGTGTACAGGAGAAGAGGGGATGCGCTGCTGTCTGGAGACTGCAAAAGCGGCAGCAGAGGCTCTTAAGATTCCGGCAGACGGCGTTTTAATCGGCTCTACAGGGGTGATCGGGATGCAGATGCCGATCGAAAAATTAAAACAGGGTATTCAGATTCTGGCAAAAGAAAAACAGTCGGGGGCAGTGGCAGCAAATGCGGCGGCAAAAGCAATCATGACCACAGATACTATGGAAAAAGAAGTGGCAGTGACCGTGGAGATTGGAGGGAAGACCGTTACCATTGGAGGGATGGCCAAAGGATCAGGTATGATTCATCCGAATATGTGCACCATGCTGGCTTTTCTTACAACAGATGCGGTAATCTCCAGAAAAGCGCTCAAAGCAGCACTTTGCGCAGATGTGGAAGAAACGTATAATATGATCTCTGTAGACGGAGATACGTCAACGAATGACACAGTACTTCTTCTGGCGAACGGAATGGCAGAAAATCCAAAAATCAAAGAAGGGACAAAAGAATTTGAAATATTTGCAGAAGCTCTGCATGAGGTCAATGAGACACTGGCAAAAAAAATGGCAGGAGACGGAGAAGGCGCCACAGCATTGTTCGAAGTGACGGTAAGAGGTGCAGATACGAAAGAACAGGCGAAAACACTGGCAAAATCCGTGGTCTGCTCCAATCTGACCAAAGCGGCGATTGCCGGTCATGATGCAAACTGGGGACGGATCTTGTGTGCTATGGGCTATTCCGGTGCCGAATTTGATCCGGAGAAAGTAGATCTGTATTTCAAAAGCAGCGCCGGAGAGTTAAAGATCATCGAAAACGGAGTCGCGCTGGATTACAGTGAAGAAAAGGCCACAGAGATTTTATCCATGCCGGAGGTGACTGCCATTGCAGATCTCGGACAAGGAGAGGAAACAGCAACCGCATGGGGATGTGATCTTACCCACGGATATATCGATATCAATGCGGATTACCGCAGCTAGTACAATGTATATTCAGTAAAAAAGACAGGCAGGAGGAGTGAGAATATGAATGAAAATATGAATCAATATCTGGAGAAGGCGAAAGTACTGATCGAGGCACTGCCGTATATCCAACGGTTTAACCGAAAGATCATTGTTGTAAAATACGGCGGCAGCGCCATGACAGACGAGGCATTAAAGCAGAAAGTAATCGAGGACGTTACCTTATTAAAGCTGGTCGGCTTCAAACCGATCATTGTGCACGGAGGCGGAAAAGAAATTAGTAAATGGGTCGGAAAGATCGGCAAAGAACCGCAGTTTATCAACGGACTTCGGGTGACTGATGAAGAGACCATGGAAGTAGCGGAAATGGTACTTGGAAAAGTGAACAAAAGCCTGGTACAGCTTCTGGAAGGACAGGGAGTACGCGCCATCGGAATCAGCGGGAAGGACGGTGGACTTCTGAATGTGGAAAAGAAATATTCCAACGGAGAAGATATCGGATTTGTCGGGGAGATCAAAAAAGTAGATGCACAGATTTTGCATGATCTTCTGGAGAAGGATTTTCTTCCGGTCGTGTGTCCGGTAGGAATGGATGATGAATTCCATACATATAATATCAACGCAGATGATGCAGCCTGTGCCATTGCAAGAGCCATGAAGGCAGAAAAACTGGCATTTCTGACAGATATTGAGGGAGTATATAAAGATCCGAAGGATCCTGCTACTCTCATCTCCGAGCTTCTGGTAAAAGAAGCAAAACAGCTGATCGAAGAGGGCTATATCGGAGGAGGAATGCTTCCGAAGCTGAATAATTGTATTGATGCCATTGAAAACGGCGTTTCCAGAGTGCATATTTTAGATGGGCGGATCCCGCACTGTCTGCTTCTGGAATTCTTTACAAACAAAGGAATCGGTACGGCAATTTTACATGAAGAAGAAAGCAGGTATTATGATGGTGAATGAGAAGATCAAAGCAGCAGAAGAAAATCTAATACACGTATACAATCGGTTTCCAATTGCGCTGGAGAGGGGAGAAGGTGTTTATCTGTATGACACGAACGGGAAAAAATATCTGGATTTTGCAGCCGGATTTGCAGTGTCGGGACTGGGATACGGAAATCAGAAGCTGAATGCGGCACTAAAATTCCAGATCGATCAGCTGTATCATACGTCCAACCTGTATTATCATACCAATTGTGGAGAGGCAGCACAAAAACTGAACCGGATTTCGGGGATGGACCGGGTATTTTTTACGAACAGCGGGTCTGAGGCAAATGAGGGGGCTTTAAAAGCGGCAAGACGATATGCGTATAATAAAAAATCGGGCAGATATCAGTTTATCGCCATGGAAAATTCGTTCCACGGGCGCAGCTTCGGCGCCGTTTCCGTGACTGGACATACTGCGTATAGAGAACCTTTTGAACCGATGCTCCCGGGAGTTTCTTTTGCAGAATTCAATAATCTGGACAGTGTGAAAGCGCTGGTGACGGATCAGACCTGCGCAATTATTTTAGAACCATTACAGGGGGAAGGCGGGATCAATCTTGCTACACAGGAATTCATGGAAGGAATCCGTAAGATCTGTGATGAGAACGATATTCTGATGATCTGTGACGAAGTGCAGTGCGGAATGGGAAGAACCGGCGCGATGTTTGCATGGCAGAAATTCGGGGTAAAACCAGATATTCTGACTATGGCAAAGGGAATTGGAAACGGTATTCCGGTGGGAGCCTTTGCCATGACAGAAAAAGTGGCACAGGCATCGTTAAAGCCGGGAGATCACGGGGCAACTTATGGCGGTAACCCACTGGCATGTATGGCAGTCAAGACGGTGATCGACATTTTTGAGGAAGAAAAGATCGTGGAGCATGTCAATGAAGTGTCAGAATATCTGACAGAGCGTCTGGAAGAACTGGTACAACATGTGGATGGCGTGCTGGAACGAAAAGGAACCGGACTGATGCAGGGTATTGTGTTAAAGCAACCGGTCGCGCAGGTAAATAACCGTGCCATTGAGGAAGGACTTCTTGTGATCCAGGCACAGGGCAATGTACTGCGTCTGGTACCTCCGCTTATCATTGAAAAAGAGCATGTGGATGAAATGATCCCAAAATTGACAAAAGCATTGACAGAGTGATAAATGAAAAACCAGGATTCGGGAAATACTAAAAGAAATTGAGAAAAATTTCAGGAGGTAGAAAACGATGACTGGTTTTTTAATTGCCCTTCTTTCCGGGGCGCTGATGAGTGTTCAGGGTGTATTTAATACACAGGTAACAAAGACAACCGGATTGTGGGTCAGCAATATCTGGGTGCAGTTAAGTGCTTTTCTGGCATGTCTGGCGGTATGGTTTCTGGCAGGAAGAGCGGATGTGACGGCACTTGCGAAGGTGGAACCGAAATATATGCTCTTAGGAGGCGTGATCGGAGCAGGGATTACCTGGACCGTAGTAAAGAGCATGGCATCCTTAGGACCGGCAAAAGCTGCACTTCTAATTGTAATCTCCCAGCTGATCGTGGCGTATGTGATCGAGCTTCTGGGGATGTTTGGTGTGGAAAAATCGCCGTTTGCATTCCGGAAGCTGGCAGGGCTTGTCGTGGCACTGATCGGGATTGCAATCTTCCAGTGGGAATAGAGCGTCAGAATTGTAATAAATGCGTAACAGGATTGTAAAAATGTTATTGTAATTTTGAGCGTTTTTCGTTACAATATTACTGTCCGATATAAAAGGGGATTCCTTGCGTCTGAGATTGTGAGGAAATATGAGGGACAGATGGAAAAAGAAAGCTTATTATACAGTTGTTATGATCTTGACTGCGTTGTGCCTGATCAGCGGGTGCGGGCAAGAGTCGGGGGAAGAACTTAAGGAGATTTCTCTGGAGGAGACACAGGAAGAGAAAGAAGAGTCCTCTGCAGAAGAAAAGAAGGTTGAAGACAAAGAACCGAAGAAAGAGACAAAGATTTTTGTCTATCTGTGCGGAGCAGTCGGAAAGCCCGGCGTGTATGAAGTGGGCAGTGACGACAGGCTTTATGAAGTCATTGCCATGGCGGGCGGACTGACAGCCGAGGCTGCACAGGATGCAGTGAATCAGGCAAGGGTTGTTGTGGACGGAGAGCAGATCTACATTCCCACCAAAGAGGAGATGCAGACACAGGCAGCAGCACAGCCGGGGGCAAGTCCGGCAGAAGGAACAAAGCCGCAGGACGGAAAAGTCAATCTTAATACGGCGACAAAAGAAGAATTGATGACGTTGTCCGGTGTAGGCGAGTCCCGGGCGGACAGTATTATTGCCTATCGGGAAGAAAACGGCAGGTTCCAGAATACAGAAGAGCTGATGCAGATCAGAGGAATCAAAGAAGGTCTGTATAATAAGATTAAAGATAATATTACAGTATAGCAGGAAGTTGAAGGAAGAAAGTATGAGCAAGAAGAAGATCTTAGTAGTTGACGATGAAAAGTTGATCGTGAAAGGGATACGGTTCAGTCTGGAACAGGACGACATGGAGGTGGACTGTGCCTATGACGGTGAGGAAGCACTGCAGTATGCAAAGAACTGCGAGTATGACCTCGTGCTGCTGGATGTGATGCTCCCGAAGATGGATGGGTTTCAGGTTTGTCAGGCCATCCGTGAGTTTTCCGACATGCCGATCGTCATGCTGACTGCCAAAAGTGAGGATATGGACAAGATACTCGGGCTGGAGTACGGAGCGGATGATTATATTACGAAGCCGTTCAATATTCTGGAAGTCAAGGCCCGGATCAAAGCGATCATGAGAAGGACTGCGAGAAAAGAGGAGAGTGCGCAGACTGCCAAGATTCTGGTCAAAGGCAATATGCGGATCGACTGTGAGAGCAGAAGAGTGTTTATCGGAGAGCGTGAGATCAATCTGACAGCAAAAGAATATGATGTGCTGGAGCTTCTTGCCATGAATCCGAACAAAGTCTACAGCCGTGAGAATCTGCTGGATCTTGTATGGGGTGTGGATTATCCGGGGGATGCCAGAACAGTGGATGTACATATCAGAAGGCTTCGGGAGAAGATCGAGCTGAATCCGAGCGAGCCGAAGTATGTACACACAAAATGGGGGGTAGGTTATTATTTCCAGGGATAAATTACATATCAGAGTAAAGAATCATATATTTAAAAGCATGCGGTTCTGGCTGATCGTGTTGTTTGTGGTGTTTGGGCTGATCCCATGTCTGGCTTCTTATGTCTGGACAGTGAAAACATCTGAGCAGCGTGCCATTTCGGTCAGAACAGCAGAAATTCAGAATCAATGTACTATTCTAAGCAATCAGCTGAACAGTTATCAGTATCTGACCAACCCGTCTTCAGAAGTGATCGATGCAAATTTAACCCAACTGACCAATATTTATAACGGACGCGTGATGATCATCAACCAGAACCTGGATGTGATCAAGGATACGTATGGTCTGGATGAAGGAAAGACGATGGTATCTGAAAATGTGATCCGTTGTCTCAGGCAGGGCAAGAGCACGAGCTACTATGACAAAAAGAACCGGTACGTCGAGGTAACCGCACCGGTCATTTCGGAAGAAAAGGCAGTGACAGGAGTGATGCTGGCCAGTGTTTCTATGGATACGGTCCTGGATGGGACCCGTATGCTGCGCGCACAGGGCGGCGCAGTTCTGATCGTAGTCTTTCTGGTCGTATTGTCCCTTGGGATACTTGTGGCAGGATGGTTTGTACGTCCGCTTGGAAGGATCACTGCGTCTATTGAGAATGTGACAGAAGGGTATGAAAGTGAATGGCTGCATGTAGGGACATTTTCGGAGACAGGGCAGCTGTCTGATGCGTTTAACAAGATGCTGGGAAGATTAAAACAGCTCAATGATTCCAGAGAGGAGTTTGTATCCAATGTCTCTCATGAGTTAAAGACACCGCTGACATCCATGAAAGTGCTGGCAGATTCCCTGCTTGCCCAGGAAAATGTGCCGATTGAGCTGTATCAGGAATTTATGGGAGATATCGCAAAGGAGATTGATCGGGAAAATGATATTATCAGTGATCTTCTGACGCTGGTCAAGATGGACAAGACAGTACAGGGACTGAATATCAGACAGATCAATATCAATGAGCTTCTGGAGACAATCTTAAAACGACTGAAGCCGATTGCCGATAAGAAAAAAATCGAGGTGGTACTGGAAAGCTTCCGACCCGTTTCTGCGGAGATCGATGAGATGAAGCTGACACTCGCCATTTCCAATCTGGTAGAGAATGCGATCAAATATAACCGGGATGAAGGATGGGTAAGAGTTTCCCTGAATGCGGATCACAAGTACTTTTATGTGAAGGTGATGGACTCCGGCATTGGAATTCCGGAAGAGGATCAGGCACATATTTTTGAGCGGTTTTACCGGGTGGACAAGTCTCATTCGAGAGAAATCGGAGGAACAGGTCTGGGACTTGCCATTGCCCGTAATGCAGTGATCATGCACAGAGGATCGATCAAAGTTTACAGCAGTAAGGGAGAGGGAACCACGTTTACCGTCCGGATTCCTCTGACCTATGCAGCATAAGGGGGAGCAGATGAAAAAAGTCAGAAAAATTCTCCTCATCTTTCTGGGAATCTGTCTTGCGTGCACGACAGTTTCCTGTGCCAAACGTACGGAGGTAAAAAAAGGAGATTCTTATATTTATTGTTTAAACAGTGACAGGACCGGGCTTCAGAAAGTGTCCTATGAGAGCAAAGAAAAGGATCCGCTCAAGGCGGCAAAAGCAATGATAAAAGAGTTGAAAAAGCCGTCTGAGGAGATTGAGTATACGCCGCCGATTCCGAAGGATGTGAAAGTGAAGCGTTATGAACTGGAGGGAGGAATCCTGTATCTGGATTTTAATGCAAAATATAAACAAATGGATACCGTGGAAGAGACTCTGGTGAGAGCGGCTCTGGTAAAATCTTTAGTCAGGATCGAGGGAATCAACAGTGTCTGGATCAAAGTGGAAGGCGCGGATCTGACTGACAGCTCGGGACAGGTACTCGGATATCTCAATGAAGATGATTTTGTGCAAAGCGAGGGCGCTTCGCCGAGTTCGTATCAGACAGGGACGCTCACTTTATATTTTTCCAATGAAGCAGGAGATGCTTTGGTGGAGCAGACAATGGAAGTCCGCTATAACAGCAATATTTCCAGGGAGAAGCTGATCGTGGAAAAGCTGATGAAAGGCCCGGAGACGTCGGCCGCAAAAGCAACGATCAATCCGGATACCAACCTGCTGAGTGTGACAACAAAGGATGGAATCTGTTATGTGAATTTTGATAAGACCTTTTTAAAAGGTGCCTATGATGTCAAACCGCAGGTGACGATTTATTCTTTGGTCAATTCACTGACACAGGGAACCGGAGTCAGGAAAGTGCAGATATCCATTAACGGCGAAAACGATGTCAAATATATGCAGACTGTAGATTTGAGTCAGCCATTGGAGGCTGACCTGGGATGGAATGAGGAGAAGAAGTAGTTTTGAGAAAACGACCGCTTTGTACGGCGGCAGTGGCAGTTCTGATTCTGCTGGCAGCAGTGAACATCTGGTTTGAATCCGCGATTTCAAATCCGTGTACACTGCGCCGGATCATCCCGGATGCTTCACAGGTGACTGTGACAGGGCAGGTGAAGCGGTGGGAGGAAAAGCCTGATTACAGGATATTTTATCTGAGAGACTGCCAGGTGCTGCAAAAAGAGAATAATACCAATTCTGACAGGCAATCTGTCAACAAGCAATTCAAAGAACAAGTCAAAGCAAAGGTGCTGCAAGAGCCGGAGCTTCTAATTTATATCGAACAGGATCAAAAAGAAACTCAAACAATCAAACTTGGAAATCAAATACAGATTCAGGGGGAACTTTCGTATTTTAAAGAGGCGAGAAATCCCGGGAATTTTGATCAGAAATTTTATTATGAAAAACAGGGACTTCACGCAAGTATATGGGCAAAAAACTGCCGGATTACAGATCAGGAAACGTGGAAATTCCGGGAATGGCTGGCAAAATTAAGAAGAAACTGGAAGAGACTTTTAGTCAGTCAGATGGGAGCACGTCACGGAAACAGCATGAGCGCGATCTTACTGGGAGAGAAAAGTGAACTGGATGCCCAGATGAAAGCATTGTATCAGAAAAGTGGGATCGGCCATATTCTGGCGATATCAGGACTTCATATGTCATTTATCGGAATGGGATTTTACGGGCTTTTACGCAGAGTGGGATGTCCTGTGAAACCGGCGGGAGTGCTGGGAATTTTGTTTTTGCTTGGCTACACGGTTATGATCGGAGGCGGGGTATCTGCAATCCGGGCATTTGTTATGTTTGGCATCCGGGTAGGAGCAGATCTGTGCGGCAGAGCGTATGACATGGCTACCAGTCTGGCTGTGGCAGCGGCGCTGATTGCGCTGGAGAGTCCGATGTACCTTCGGGATGCCGGATATCTGCTCTCTTTTGGAGCGGTGCTTGGAATGGCGGCAGTGTATCCGTTAATGATGAGACAGGGAAAAACAGAGTCAAAGATCCTGCAAAGCTTTCAGGCGAGTCTTGCGGTCAATCTGGTTCTTTTTCCGGTCATGCTTTCTTTTTATTATGAATTTCCCCCGTATTCTCTTCTTTTAAATCTCGTGATCATTCCTCTGATGTCTGTCGTTCTGGGCGCAGGACTTCTGGGTTCTTTTTTGTGTCTTTTTTTCAAACCGGCAGGAGGCGCTGTATTTCTTTTATGCAGGGGAATTCTCAATCTGTATGAATGGAGCTGCAATTTGAGTATGAAACTGCCGTTTTCCAGAATTGTTACCGGAAAGCCGGAAGTTAGCTGGATCGTGCTGTATTATGCAGTATTGCTTCTGGTCTGTCTGTACTGGATGCTTCGAAAAGAGAAAACAGGAAAAACCTGTTTTGCGTGGGGAATGCTGGCAGCGGCCGGAATCTGTCTGGCAGCAAGCGGTCAGATGAAACACCACGGGGTGTTTCAGGCGACGATGCTGGATGTGGGACAGGGCGATGGAATTTTTCTGAGAACACCCAATGGGAGAACCTGTTTTGTAGATGGAGGCAGCAGCGATATCTCTAAAGTCGGGGAGTATCGAATTGTTCCGTTTCTGGAATCTCAGGGAGTAAAAGAGCTGGATTATGTTTTTATTTCTCATGGCGATGCAGATCATATGAGTGGAATCGAGGAAATCCTTCAGAATCAGACCCTTGGAGTACGAATCAAAAATCTGGTGCTGCCGCCGGTAAGGCTTCATGATGATGCGTTGAAAAAGCTGGGAAAAACGGCAAAGGAAAATGGCACGAAAGTATTTGGAATGGAGGCAGGTCAGCAGATGAGCCTGGGAGAGATGAGCCTGACTTGTATGGCGCCTTCACAGGAATATCAGGGTGAGACTGGAAATGCAGCGTCTATGGTGTTGTGGATGGAATGGAAAAATCTGGAGATGCTGTTAACCGGAGATGTGGAAGGAGAGGGAGAAGTGCAGCTCACAGAGTGGATGAGAGCACATGGAAAAACAAAGTGTGATATTCTGAAAGCCGCGCATCACGGCTCTAAGAATTCGACACTGCCGGAATTTTTACAGCAGCTGACACCGAAATATGCATGGATTTCATCGGGAATCGGCAACCGGTACGGACATCCGGCAAAGGAGACTGTAGAGAGACTCAGTGAAAAAGGATGCGAATTGTATGGGACGCAGGAGTACGGGGCAGTCACCTTAAAGATAAAAGGGGAAAAAGCTGTGATAGAAACATTTTGCAAAAAGTAAAAGTTTCCGATATAATAGAAATTATGAAAAGTTTGAATGAAGATTTAAAAACAGGACAATTTAAGCAGATATATCTTCTTTATGGAGAGGAAAATTATCTGAAGAAACAGTATAAGGAGCGGTTTGTCAAGGCAATGCTTCCTGATGGCGATACGATGAATTACGCCTATTATGAAGGGAAGGGCGTGGATATCAAGGAAGTCATTGACCTGGCGGAAACGCTGCCTTTTTTTGCAGAGCGACGGTTACTTGTATTTGAAAATACCGGATTCTTCAAAAGCTCGGGTGCGGATCTGGCAGATTATATCAAGGAAATGCCTCAGACCACATATTTTATTTTTGTGGAGGAAGAGGTGGACAAGCGCAGCAAACTGTATAAGGCAGTGAAGGCAAAGGGACATATCGTGGAGCTTCCGTTTCAGGATGAAACGACATTGAAACGCTGGATCCTTGGAAATGTCAAGCGGGAAGGAAAGCAGATGTCGGAGGCGTCGGCCGGCTACTTTTTAGGAAAGGTCGGAACCGATATGCAGAATATCCAGGGAGAACTGGAAAAGCTGTTCTGCTATACGCTGCACCGGGATGTGATCATACCGGAGGACATTGACGCAGTCTGTATCAATCAGATTGGAAATCATATTTTTGAGATGGTCAACGCAGTGGCGGAGAAGAAGCAAAGGAGAGCATTGGATCTCTATTATGAACTGCTGGCGTTAAAAGAGCCGCCGATGCGGATCTTGTTTTTGCTGGTGAGACAGTACCGGATCTTGTTTCATGTGCAGTCGCTGCAGGTGAAGGGATATGGAAGAAAAGAAATTGCGGCAAAGGCAGGACTTCACCCGTTTGCAGCCGGAAAGTATATGGAGCAGACAAGGTATTTTAAGATGGAAGAACTGCGTGCCGTACTGGAGGAGAGCGCGGAACTGGAAGAACGAGTTAAGACCGGACGGCTGACAGATACGCTGGCGGTGGAGCTGTTTTTGGTAAAATACTCGTCCTGAACGACAGATATTCTTGTCAAAACAAGAAAGGCATGATAGTATATCTTTGCACAAAAAACAGAAAAACATTACAATAAAAGCAAATAGAAAAAGACAGAGTTACTGGAGGAATGAAAGTGTCATCAATTGATCAGAATAAAATACGAAATTTTTGTATTATCGCACATATCGACCATGGAAAATCTACGCTTGCAGACCGGATCATCGAGAAGACCG
>OLVP01000987.1_pt1 | contig 19921 bp, 10 predicted proteins | sample 1673281 | NCBI WGS metagenome assembly OLVP01 (sample SAMEA3178940, study PRJEB25190) | human gut metagenome | biome: human gut; feature: human-associated habitat; material: faeces | place: Austria | collected 2013
GGCAGACGACACCGTCAACGACACCCCGCAAACCCTGCCCGCCGATAACATCGACACCACGGCAGGCAAGACTGCCACGAATGACACCCTCGACACCACGGATGAGGATACCAAGCAAGACAGCGTCACCCGGTCTGCCGATGACGCAGAGACCGCTGATGATGCAGCAACAGATAATGGAACTGCAGCGTATAGTTATCCGGCTTGGGTATATGTTGCTGTTGCAGACAACTTTGGAGCAGGTTGGACGGTAATGTTCAACTCCAACAAGGCAAAAGAGAATGAGCAAGAAAATTGGCTTGCAAAACAATCCATGGATGAACAGAAAACGCTATATGACGGCAGAAGAGTTTTTGGCTTCGAGTTGACTCAGGAAAATTGTCCCAACAACGGCTATTCGAGGATTCAGTTTTTGCCTTATAATGGTAACGATCAGCAAAACCCCATTTATGAGGCAAGCAGTAAGTGGAAGGACATAAAGGATTTTGCCAATAAGCTTTATGATGCGAAAAATAGTACATGGGTAGATTATAAGCCTTTTGACCCAACTAACCATACCGCATTTTCCGGCAAACCCATGGCGTTCAAAAATGCTAGCACTGCTGAACTAACAAATGTAGTTGCCCACTTCTACGAGAAGACAAATGGTGAATTAGTAGAAGTAGAACCTGGAACACACAATTTAGGCACGGTGTCTGTTGGCGCAACAACAGAACCATTCCCGATTCCAACAGCTGCTTGCAGCTACGTCCAATTCACCGCAGGCGATAATAAAATAATCAGTAGCCTGTACAACTTCTACGGCCAAGAAGTAGGGACTGGCGAGGAAAGCTTTCTCTTCGATGAAACCAACTGCTTCTGCTTTGTCTACACTGAAAAAGCCTCCAACTGGACAAGAGGCAAAGACGGCCGCACGATTTTCTATGATGCGACATTTTCCAAGCTATCACTGGATACAGCCAATGCAATCCCCTCTATAGTTGGTGGAGACGTTTACTATTACCTGACGGGACAGAATAAAACTGCTCTGTTCGGCAAAATGACCAAGCAATCAGATGATCTCTACTATATTGATGGTGTGGATGAGGACTATGACCATATCATTTTTGCAGCCAGAAGTACAGGTGACAATGGTATAAAGCCGGATAACCTTGCGAAGAGCGGCGAAAGCACAGAGAATCTGGAAATCCCGTGGGCAGGTGGATATGCTTTCCCATGCTTCTACGCCGATACGGGTGATGATTCTACATATAATTACAATGGGAATAACCAGCGCGGCGGCTACTGGGCCGAAGTAAACACCCTGCGTAACGCCGAAGCCAACAAAGCTGGCAAAACGGTCGTTGACGTTCCGCAGGAGAAGTTTAAAGCAGACAGCAGCACCAAGTATATCGACACCACCCTGTACGATTACTATTCGGATTGGGAATTAAACGGAAACAATCGAGATACATACGATCATAAATTTAGTGAAGATGGAAATGCTCCGAACGCGTTTTCCGCCCACCGCAACTGGGTACCGTTCCGGCAGTTCGATCAGGCAGTAAGCGATTATTATTTGTCTGCCGGAGCATTTGGAAGCAATAATTCGGTCCTGTATCCGATTTATACAGGGCATTTCCAACCACAAGAGTTTAGCTTTAAACCTTTTGCAGAATTAAGTGGAGCGTTAAACCTCTTCGGCTTCACAAATGGCCGCGCTTTTATGGCGGCAAATAACTCTGCCTTGTGCGCAAAAACAGATGATAATCGAACAGTTTACTACGATTACACCTTCCAGGGCATTGTTGCGAATCAAGAAGTAAATGGCCAGCCGATCATGCGCGGAACCGAGAATGGCACAAATAAGTTGGTTGAGCCGCACTTCAATGAGGATTTCTTAAAAGGAAACAACAGCAAGAAAGCGAAGCTTGGCGATGTTTACGAAAAGGTTTCGTTCCCGTTTACTCAAGCAGATGTTTTTGGTGAGAAAGTTAAATACTGGGCATTCGATGCCGCAGATACAACGCTCTACCTAAAACAGGATTCGTCGGATAGCAACAGTTATTTCTTGCAGAAATCTAATGATCGCACGGCTTCCGAAAATAGAGAATCTAATACGACTGTAAAGAAGGATAATAAGGGGCAGCCGACTTACGGTTTCTTCCCCTTTAACGAGACTATCCCCAAAGATGCTCAGGCATCCAACTATAACTATGGTTTCGGCGCTAAGCTGCAGTTTAACTTTACCTTAACGGAAAACGGTAAGGTTAAAAGTGATGAGGGCGGCGAAGATGTTCCCATCAAATTCTTCTTCTCTGGCGACGATGACGTATGGGTCTTTATTGATGGTAAGTTGGTATTGGATGTTGGCGGTGCGCATGGTAAGGCTTCCGGTTTGCTGGAATTCGGCGCAAGCGGCGACAAAAACATCGTAACGCCCTATGTCAGCAAGGTGAAAGTAGGTGGAACGGCAAATCTCAATTCGGGCAATTTGGGCAATTCGAACGATTGGGACAATAAAGTCAAAAAGACGATTACCTATCAGGGCAGCAACAACAAAAACGAAAAGATTGATTTCTACTACGCGGGCGACGCCATCGAATATGATAAAGGCAAGACCCACACCCTTACCATGTACTACATGGAGCGCGGCATGTGGGAGTCCAACATGGCAATCGCCTTCAACTTCCCGGATTATAACGAGCTGCAGGTGAAAAAGGAAGTCGACGTTAACGGTGTCAACGACCTTTTCAAAAATTGCTTCAAGGATAAAAGGTTCTTCAACTTCACCATCAGGAACCAGGCTACCCATTATGGCACGACTGATGCAGCGGGCGATGCAGTAACCACCATCAACCTGTTGGAGCCTAACAAGAGTACCTCTGTGCAAAATAACTTCAATACAACAGCGACCCACGCACCAGGCACGAGTGGTGAAAACAGATTCGAAATAGTGAAAAGCCCGCCCAATAAGCTGAATGTCACTGATGGTACAACCCTGTTGAATTGGTTTACCCAGTTCGAAGACCTGACCCCGTCACCGGGTTCCAACAAGGAAAAACGCTACGGTATCCTGACGCTGGACAAGACCATCGACATCACCGGTATGAGCTACCTCAGCTTTGACGTTTATGTCGACTCGAACGAGGGCGACGCCGCGCTAAGCAACATGTACCTGGAGCTGCGGGACAGCAAAAACAAGCAAAAAAGCTGCCTTGGCCAGACGTTCATAGGCGGCAAAGATCTTTACGGCCAGGTCGAAATGCACAACAACCATTGGATCACCGTCAAGCTGAGCCTGGACGATGTGAAGGCAGAGGAAGGCTTTGACAAGGGCCATGTACAGGAACTGCGGTTTGGTTGCAACTACCCGCGCAGCATTTATTTGCGCAACATCGTGTTCTCGTCCAAAGCGGTGCCCCAGACAGTCACCGGCTTTACCACCAAGCAGGAGGACATTGCGGATTACGGCTCAGCCAAAAAGGGCGAGCTGATGCCCGCTGTGAACGCCCAGTACACCTCGGATGCCGAGAAAGGCACGATGGTGGTGGATAAAAACGGCGGTTTTGTCCTTAAAGCTGGCGAGACGATCAGCTTTAAGGATCAGTTCCGCCGCGGCAGCTACCTGTCCATCAACGAGCAAGTCGACAAAAATCTGTTTGACACGCAATGGACCATCTATGAAGATGGGAAGGCGGTTAATGAGACAAAAGAGGGAACCGGCAGCAAGCTAAAGCTTGAAGGCAAGCCTATAAGTCTCAAAGATCGGCCCGGCACTGCCCCGGATGATAGACGTATTGAAAATAAGGATGCCGAAGGCGATGGTACGCAAAACGCCTACGGTGGCCAAAAGCCCAGTACCCAAAATCCAAAGGATAATACCATCGTTTTCCGCTCTTACACGAACCCCGACGCTACGGATGCAGAAGGTGAGACCCAGTTGAAGGTCGTGTTTGTCAACACGGTCAAAACCGGCAGCCTGACCATCAAAAAAGAACAGGACGGAAAAGGCGAAAACTTAGCTAACAGAACGTACACGTTTAAGGTCCGCTTCACCAACGTTGGCGGCCATGCGCTGGAAGACGAGGCCATTGTAAAAGAGTATACGGCGAAAGTTGACGAGCCGTGTGTCATTAACAATATCCCCGTTGGCACACGCTTCACCATTGAGGAAGAAACGCCTAAGGATGGTTCCAAGCTGACGCACGCATCGGTCACCGGTGGTGGCAGCGGCACCATGGTCTTGAGCAATAACACCGTGCGCGGTTCTATCGTTGTAGGCGCTGCAGGTGACGCGAATCAGGCCGTAGCGACCTTCACCAACACCAAGCAGGAACTGCTGGATATTACCGGCGAAAAGGTTTGGAAGGACGCAAGTGGAAAACCAGTAACCAGCAACCTGCCGGACATCTACGTGCAGCTCCAACGCCGCCATGAGAGCACGAAGGATCCGTGGCAGCCCGTCACAGTCACGTACCAGAACAAAAACTACCTGCCAGTTACAAACGGCTACGATGGCATGAAGTTCAGCTTCCTGGGCCAGCCTGCTAAGGATTACGACGAAGACGGCCAGCCAAACTTTGAGTACCGCGTGGTCGAAGGTTCCGTTGACAATGAGGGAGTTTTCCATGCGGTTGAGGATAAGGGAACCATCACGATTGACGAGAAGGTTTACGGCGTCACTTATGAGTATACGAACCCGGAACCCGATGCTGCAAATACCAACAATGCAAAGCAGACCGTGACCATCACCAACACGCAGCAAGACCCGAAGTTTACGCTGGATATTACCAAAGCGGATGCGGAAGATACTAAGCACACGTTGGCGGGTGTTGAGTTCACGCTGGAGAAGCTGACGAAGGACGGCAACGGGAATACGGTTGTTGATAGTCCGTTTGGCAAACGTACAGGCGTAACCAATGACCAGGGCGAGTTGATGCTGACAGACAGCAGCGGTAAGGTGACCCAAGGCTTTACGGAGTTGAAGGCTGGAACGTATCGGCTGACCGAAACCAAGGCGGCGAAGGATTACAACCTGCTGTCGGCGCCGATTGTTATTACCTTTACAAAAGAGGGTCAGTGCCAGATTGGGGATGATGGCCCCATGCAGGCGAACAATAAAGAAATCTTTACGGGTAATGCCGCAGAGGGCTATACGCTGAAGTTGACCGTCTTGAACAGAAAGACACCTGCGCTGCCGCATACGGGTGCGGATGCGCCTAGCTTGTGGCTGCTGATCGGGCTGCCGCTGGCAGTGGCGGGGTTGTTGATACTGGTATTCCGTTACAACAAGAAAGGGGGACGGACGCGTTAATTGTTCCCCAATACAAACCATAAACAAATGAAGAGAGGTAAAGTCATGAAAAAGAAAAGCAGATTCTTAACAGGCTTGTTAAGCGCCGTCATGGCCCTCAGCCTGTGCGCCCTGCCTGCTGCGGCGGTAGGGGAGCCGGGTAGTGAAGTGACTGTCAATAAGACTACCAGCGTAATTGATGAAAAGAAGAGCGGTTCTATTACAATTTATAAGTATCTGCACAGTGAAGAAATTAGTAGTGCGGATGGTACGGGCGAAGTTCAGACTCCGCCAGCTAATACGAAGCCGTTGCAAGGCGCAGGGTTTACTATTTACCAGGTAATGAGCAAGCGTGACTTGATTGCTTATTACAATGGTGACGGCAAAACTAATGCACCGAAAGTTGACGACTATTTTAAGAAAAATGGCGATGGTAGCGTCGTAGGTTACGAAGCAAAAGATTTGGCTGAAGGTATCGCAGAAAAGGTTAAAGATACGGGAAAAACGAATGCAGACGGTAAAGTCCAGTTTACGGGCCTTGAATTAGGCTTGTACCTTGTGATCGAAACCTACAAGCCGGATGCTGTTGTAGAAGCAGTTAAGCCTTTTTTGGTTTCTGTTCCTATGACCCGTGTAAAAACGAGTGGCAATAAAAGCGGCGAATTGACCGAGTGGCTGTACGATGTTATTGTATATCCGAAAAACAGCACACAGATTGCGGGCATTACGCTTGTAAAGTACGGTGCGACCGGCGCAGACAAAGATGGTGCTAAAAAGGCGAACAATGTGCTGGAAGGCGTTCAGTTTAGACTTGATCACTATAATGACACATCTGATAAAACTGATAAATGGGAAACCATTACAACGACAGGTACCAATAAAGAGGGCAAAATCACGGCTAGTGATTTGAAACCCGGTAAATACCGCTTTGTCGAGTTGGGTTATGCTAGCGGTAAGGAAAATAGCTACATTATCAACAAAGATGCTGTATATGAGTTTACCATCGATAAAAAAGGTGAGATTCAGTATACAACTAAACCCAGTGAAAGCGATAATTGGGATTTTGTTATTGATACTGCCAACAAGACGATTGAAGTCTACAACTACAAGCCGGATATGGACAAGAATGTCCAGGACCGCGGAACTAACGATTGGGTTCAGGCAAGTGATTACAATGTAGGCGATGAAGTTCCATATCAGATTACTGTAACGGTGCCCAAGAACATTGCTGATTTGAGAACCTTTAAGGTTACGGATGCTCCGAACCATCTGGCGTATGTTGCAAATTCTATGACTGTCACGGCTGGTGACAAGACGCTGGATGAGGACACTCATTACACACTTGATACGACTGCTCCGGAAAACGGCTTTACTGTCGCATTTGTCCCGTCTGAAATTGCAAACTACGCTGGTCAGCAGATTGTGATTAGCTACAAGTCGAAGCTGTTGGAAAATGCCGCTATTGATGTAAACGGCAACCACAACACTGCAAAACTGATTTACTCCAATAAGACTGGCAAGACTAGCGACCCGAGCGATGATACTACGAACGAAATCGAAGATAGCGCAATTGTCTATACTTTTAAGATTAAAGTTGTAAAGACAGATGAGAAGAAGAAAGCACTTGCAGGCGTAGAGTTTGATCTTTATCGTGAGGTTGCTAAAACGGCAGCAAATGTGCTGACCGATGACAAAGCAAAAGCGCTGGGACTTGAGGTTTCTCCCGATAAGGCATGGGTCAAGGTAAACACGAGTAAGTTGGTAACAGATACTAATGGTGAAATCATCAAGACTAGTGGCGAATTGAAGAACGAGGGTCTTGCCCAAGGTCGTTATGCACTGGTTGAAACGAAGACGGCGGAGCATTACAACCTGCTGAAAGGTCCCATCTATGTTGAGCTGAAGGTCGTTTATACCAAAACTGTCACGGTTGCAGACGTGGTTGTAAATGGCAAGACCACGAAGCATACGGTAGAAGTTATCAAAAAGAATGGCTTTAAAGATGACAAGGATGCCACTATTACTGGTACCACGGAGATTAACGTCATCAACCGCAAGGGCTTTGACCTGCCCACCACCGGTGGTTTCGGCACTCTGCTGTTCAGCGCAATCGGTGCTCTGCTGGTCGTCGGCGGTGTCGGCGTGCTGATGTCCACCAAGAAAAAGAAGGGTAATGGCTGATTGACACCCCTCTTTTAGCAAACAAAACAAATCAAACCATACACCAAAAGGGGAAGGGCCGGTTCCGGCTCTTCCCCTATGGTGGGTTTTGAAAGGATTTTTGCCATGGATACCTCCACCAGACTGAAATTGGGCTTTGCGGCGCTGATGATCCTGTCGGGCATCGGCGTGGCGTCCTACCCGGTCATCAGCAACATGGTGGCCCAGCGCCACGCCAGTACGGCTATCCAGAATTACGACGAGACCGTGCATAGCATGGACACCGAAAAGCTGGACGCCGCCAAAGAGGCCGCCCGCCGCTACAATGAACAGCTGGGCAGCGCGCTGGACCGCGATGCCGCCGGTGAAGCCGAGGACACCGGCACCAGCTACGTGGACCTGATCGACGTGGGGGAAAGCCTTGGCTACATTACCATCCCGAAAATCGACGTAAACCTGCCCATTTACGAGGGCACCAGCGACGACGTCCTGCTGAAAGGCGTCGGCCATCTGGAAGGATCCAGCTACCCGCTGGGCGGAGAAAGCACCCACAGCGTGCTGACCGGGCATCGCGGCCTGGCCGAGGCTGTGCTGTTTACCGACCTGGACAAATTACAAGAGGGCGACAAATTTTACCTGCATATCATGGACGAGGTGCTGGCCTATCAGGTCGACCAGGTCAAGGTCGTTCTGCCCGAGGAGACCGATGACCTTACGATCGTGCAGGGCCAGGACTACTGCACCCTGGTGACCTGCACGCCCTACGCCATAAATACCCACCGTATGCTTGTGCGCGGCATCCGCGTGCCGTATAATGGAGAGGAAGAAACCGGCGATACCCCGCAGGTCGTGCAATATCAGGCCCTGCACACCGGCACGGTGGTCAAGCGCATCGTGGATGCCTGGCCGTGGATCTCGGTGACCGGCAGCGTGATTATTGGCGGCGAAGCACTGCTGCTGCTTCTGCTGCTGCATCGCTGCAAAAAACGGGAGGAGGACGACTAAATGCGGCGTCTGCTTGTAAAAATCGGCGCGTGGCTGGCCATTCTGCTGGGCCTTGCCATGATGCTGCAGCCCACCGCCGCTGATTGGCTGACCCGCCAGCGCAACAGCAAAACGGCACAGCAGTTTGCCGCCAACACAGCCACTGCCGCCGATGCGGCAAACACTGACAGCGCCAGCCAAACCGCCGAGGAAAACCGCCCCTACCCGGAACTGTACGCCGCCATGCAGGCCTACAATGCGCAGATTTACGCCGACGGCCAAAGCGGCCTGACCGACGCCTTCGCCTATGAAAATCCGCCGCTGGATCTGACCGATTACGGCTATGACGAGGAGGTCCTCGCCATGCTGTGGATCCCGCGGCTGGATCTGGAACTGCCCGTTTACCTGGGCGCCAGCCGGGAGAATATGGCCAAGGGCGCGGCGCTGCTGGGGCAGACCTCGATGCCGCTGGGCGGCGAAAACACCAACACCGTGCTGGCCGCCCACCGCGGCTATTATGGAGCGGAAATGCTGCGCAACGTGCAGCAAATCCAAGTGGGGGACAAGATCCAGCTGACCACCCCGTGGGACACTTTAATTTACCGCGTGGCAGAGCTGAAAATTATCGACCCTGCGGATATTTCCTCGGTACTCATCCAGCCGGGGCGGGATCTGTTGACGCTTTCCACCTGCCACCCCTACACCCAGAATTACCAGCGCTACCTTGTGATAGCCGAACGCGACCCCGATGCCGCCGTGACTGATAAGGACACCGACCTGCAGGAAAGCGAGGCCACCTGGGATGCCTCGCCCCGGCAGGTGACGATGGAAACAGACGGTACAACGTCTATCGCTGAGGTGGAACCCCAAAGCATCACCCCGCTGCCGCAGGAGGGCAGCACAGAATCCGAAGGCAGCGCGGTCTCCAACCTGATGATCTGGCTGGAAAACAACGCCCTTTGGGCCGGGTTCGTCTTTATTGCCGCCTGTGTCGGCGTGCTGGCGATCTGGCAAAAACACCGGGAGGAATGACCATGCAATACAACCAAAAGGCCGTTGACGTAGCGGCGGAAGTTTCCAAAGCCGTGTTTGGCAAGCCGCAGACCATCCGCACCATCTGGATGGCCATGCTGGCGGGCGGCCATGTGCTGATCGAGGACATCCCCGGTGTGGGCAAAACGACGCTGGCGCTGGCCTTTGCCCGCGCGCTGGAGCTGAACGAGAGCCGCGTGCAGTTTACCCCGGACGTGCTGCCCTCGGACATTGTGGGCTTTACCGTGTTCCAGAAGGAGACCGGGCGGCTGGTGTACCACCCCGGCAGCGTAATGTGCAACCTGTTTTTGGGTGATGAAATCAACCGTACCTCGAGCCGAACCCAGTCGGCGCTGTTGGAGGTTATGGAGGAGGGCACCGTCACCGTGGACGGCGTGACCCACCCCGTGCCCGCGCCCTTTACCGTTATTGCCACCGAAAACCCCGTGGGTGCCGCCGGTACCCAGATGCTGCCGCAGTCCCAGTTGGACCGTTTTACCGTGTGCGTGGTCATGGGCTACCCGGACACCGAGGCCGAGATGCAGATGCTGGCGGGCCGCGGCCAGCGCACCCTGCTGGAACAGGTGCACCCCGTGGCCAACCAGGCCGACCTGCTGGCTATGCAAAAAGAGGTAGCTGGGGTGTTTATCCATGAGCTGATGTATCGCTATATCGTCGATCTTGCCCAGGCCAGCCGTAAGGACCCGCGCCTGGCGCTGGGGCTCAGCCCCCGTGCGTCGCTGGCGCTGGCCGGCATGGCACGGGCAGCGGCCTACCTGGCCGGGCGGGATTTTGTGGCCCCGCAGGATGTGACCGCCGTGTTTGCTGATGTGGCCCGCCACCGTCTGGTGCTGGCTGACCAGGCGAAGGCGGGCGGCGAGACGGTGGATGTGGTCATCGACGATCTGCTGCGCACCGTGCCGCGTCCCCGCCCGGAAAAGGCCGACCGCCATGGCAGGTAAACTGTGCTGGGCGCTGGGCCTGGTGTTGCTGTTTGCCGCTGCGGTGCTGACGCAGGCGCCGCTGGCCGTAGGGCTGCTGGGATTTTTCTTGCTGCTGACCCTGCTGCTGGTGCTGGAAGTGCGGTACTTGCGCGGCAAGGTGGAGGCCGAACTGATCGTGCCCGACCAGCCTGCCGTGCAGGGCCGGCCCTTTGTGCTGACCGTGCGGCTGACCAACCACAGCCCGCTGCCCATCCCCCAATTGCTGACACTGGTGCAGGCCACCGATGAATGGGGTGGCAATACCATAACTTTACGCTGCAGCGGCATGTTGGGCAGCAAGGCCCGCGCTGAGCAGCGGTTGACGCTGCAGGCCAACAAAAGCGGCGTGTGGCAATTACGGCTGCAAAGCGTGACGCTGTGGGACCATCTGGGGCTGTTCAAAGCCCAATGCGGCCTGCCGCAGACCGCACAAAGCCTGTGTGTGCTGCCCCAAAGTGCCCGCCTGGGCAGCGACACCCAGCCCGACCCTGACGCCGACGGCATGCAGGAGAGCGACCGCAGTGTGCTGGGCGGCAACTACGATGTGCGAGAGTACCGCGAAGGGGACTCGCTGAAACAAGTCCACTGGAAGTTGAGTGCCAAGCTGAACCGGCTGTTGATCCGTGAACCGCTGGCCGCCGGTACAATGGCGGGGCAGGGGAGTGGTGACGGCCCCGGCGAGGGTGAGGGTGACATGTGGGGGAATTTCCCCGCCGAAGCCGCCCTGCACCGGGAAGCACCGCCCACCAAGAAAAAAGCAGTGGCGCTTTCCAAACGCGGCGGCACCGATGCCGACAGCGGCCTGGTGTTTCTGGACCGTGTGCTCATCAGCCCCGCCGTACCCGCGCGGGATACCCTGTGGCTGGTGGTGGACCTCTGCCTGCTGCTGGCGCTGACCTTTGGGCTGGTGTCCGCCGCCGTGACGGCCTTTGCCGTTCACCCGCCCGTTTGGGTGTGGCTGGCGCTGGCCACGTGGTGTGCCGGGTGGTGCCTGTTTGGACGGCTGCCCCGGCGTGTGCAGCGGCTGGGCCTGCTGGCTGGCAGCCTTGTCTATTTGGTGGGGCTGTTTTTGTGCCAGCGCAGCTTTTTGGCCGGGGCACGCCAGTTTGGCGCTGCCGTGGCCGCAAGCTTAAATCAACGTTTTAACGCAAATCTGGCTGCCACAGCGGGCGGCACCCCGGCCCAGCTGGGGCTGTTTCTGGCGCTGGCCGCCCTGCCTTTGGCGGGCCTGCTGGCGCTGGCCGCGCTGCGCCGGGCCGACATTTTGCTGTTGAATCTGCTGCTGCTGCCGGCGGCGGTGTTCCTGCTGCTGGCGGGCAGCAACGTCTCCACGCCCTGCTGGCTGCTGCTGGCCGTGGGCTGGCTGGGGGCGCTGGCAGGCTCCCGCGCCGTGCGCCGCCGTGCGCTGTGGGGGGCGGCGGAGTCAGAAACCTGCCGCCGCAATCAGGCACAGCACAGGGCCATCCAAAAAGGCTCGGCGGCGGCCACTGTGCTGGTATGCGCTGCGCTGTTGGTGCCCGCCTTTGTGCTGCGGCCTGTGGTAGGTTTGCCCTTGCAGGCATTGCAGCCCGCGGCCCAGGTGATGGAATCGGCGGCCATAAGCGCCGCTGTGACCTGGCTGCCCCGCGTCAGCGGCGGGCGGCTGAACCTGCATGTAGAAGCTGCCGCCGGCGGTGTGGCCGATGGTGCCTTAGCCCAGGGCGGCGGCTTGCAGCTGCGCGGGGTCGAGGACCTGGCCCTGACCGCCAGTGACCAGCCTGAGGAAACCGTCTACCTGCGGGGGTTTATCGGTGGCAGCTACGACGGCACCGCCTGGCAGGCCCCCGATGCAAACGCCTTTGACAGCGCCGCCATGAACTGGAAGACCGAGGACGACGCCCGCCTGACTATTGCCAGTCTGCCGTTTTTGCGTGCCGCCTACGATGGCGCCGCCGAGCCGCAATCCCTTACGGTGGAGCGGCTGAACGCGGGGGACGCCTACACCTACGCCCCCTACAACGCCTACTGGAATGACTACTACACCCTAAACGGCGACGGCGCGGCGGACGGCCAGACCGCACAGGACGATGTGTTTTTGTATTATCCGCGCAGCATCGCCAAAGAACTGTTGGCCGCCCGCGCCGAGGGTGACCCCAGCGTGCTGGACCGCATGGAGAGCTCCTACGCGGCCTACGCCAACAGCCACTACACCGCCGTGCCCGATGGCTACGACGACTTGCAGGCCCAGTGCGAAACGGCTGCCAAAGAGCAAAAGCTGACCGACCCGGACGACATCACAGCCTACATCCGCACCTGGCTGAACACCAACTGCCGGTATGACACCAACGCCTCCCAGGCACCGGACGGCACCGACCCGATCCACTACTTTTTGTACGAGTCCAAGTCCGGCTACAGCGTGCAGTTTGCCTCGGCGGCCACGCTGATGTTCCGCATGTTCGGCCTGCCCGCCCGCTATGTGGTAGGGTATGCTGCGCCGCAAAGCTTGTTCACCCAGCAGGCGGATGGCAGCTGGCACGCCGTTTTGCAGGACGATAATGCCCATGCCTGGGCCGAGGTCTACATCGACGGCCAGGGCTGGACCCCCATGGAGATGACCCCCGGTGTGCTGGTAACAGCTGAAAAGGCCGACTACAAAAGCAGCCTGCCGGAGACCACCCCTGCCGAGAGCAGGGCCGCAGCCACCACTGACAGCGCCGATACCCGGCAGGACTTGCAGCTTTCCACCGCCCCGCGCCGTGCCCTGTGGCTGGTGGCTGTGCCGGTGGTGATGCTGGCTGCAGCTACAGCTGCTTTTATCCTGCACCGCCGCCGTGTGCTGGGGCTGGATACCCGCCGCCCCTGTGCAGAGCGGGTGCTGGCGATCTTTGCTGCAATCTACGCGCAGCTGGTGCGCCGCGGCCTGCCTGCGGGTACGTCCTCGGACGAGCAGGCGTTCTCCCAGTTTTTGCTGAAAGAGGTACATGAGCTTTCGGGCGGGGAAATCGAGGCGATGGTATCGCTTGCGCAGCGTGCCGCCTTTGCCGCCGATACCCTGACCGAAGAAGACGTAGCCGCTATGCGCGGCTGGTACAACCGCATCAAAAACAACAAAAAGACATAATTCCACATAAAAATTGCGAAAAAATTGCGAAATTTTTTCCCAAAACACCCCAAAACCGTTGAAATCTACGCACTGCGTATGTTATACTAACCTAAACACCATTGAACAAGGAGTCGATTCTGAGATGCCGCGTCGCAAAAAATCGGATGAAGGCATTATGGATATCACCCGTATGGCAGAGGATCTGGGCGTATCAAAAACGACGGTATCCCGTGCTTTGTCCGGTAATGGCCGTGTAAGCGAAGCAACCCGCCAGCGTGTGGTGGACTATGCCCGTGAGAAAAATTATGTCCCGAACATGATGGCGAAAAGCCTCGTCACCAAAAAGTCGTATAATGTTGCGCTGGTGTTTTCGCGCCAGTTTTCTAACTTCGAGGGTCAATTCCTGCGCAAAACTATCACCGCCGTCTGCGATGTGATGGCCCGCAACGATTACGATGTGCTGCTGGCCATGGTGGGTGAGCAGGAGGCCCAGCCTGTGCAGCGCCTGCTGGTCAACCACAAGATCGATGGCGTCATCCTGGCCCGCTCGCTGGAGCGTGACCCCCTGATCCCGTTGCTGCAGCAAAGCAAACTGCCCTTTATCGCCATCGGCCGCCCGGCCGACCCCACGGTGCTTTACGTCGACCACGACCAGGTGGGCGGCTGCCGTGAGATGACCAACCTGCTGCTGATGAAAGGTCTGCACCGCATCGCCCTGTTGGGCGGCTCCATGCTGTACACCGTCAATCAGACCCGTCTCGAGGGCTTCCGCCAGGCGCACGAGCACAGCCGTTGTAAGATCGATGAAACCCTGCTTTTTTTGGAGTTGGAGACCGACGATCTGCGCATCGACGCCATCCAACAGGCTGTGGCACGCAAGGCGGACTGCCTGCTGTGCATGGACGACCACGTGGCCATGCTGGCACTGAACACCGTGCGCCAGATGGGCCTGAAAGTGCCCAATGACATCCGTATTGCTTCGCTGTATGACGGCGAGGCCCTGCTGGATTGCACGCCGCAGATCACGGCGGTGTCTTTCGACCCCGAACTGCTGGGCAAACGCGCCGCACAGCAATTGTTGGCCGTCACCCGCCGCCAGCCCGTCGAGACCGGCGCCCTGCTTGGCTACCAGGTGGGCCTGCGCACCTCGACACAGACCTGATTTTGCCCCCGTTATTCAATAATAAACAAAGCCGCCCGGCCTGAAATTCTCTTCAGGCCGGGCGGCATTTTCTATGGATGCCTAAGGCAACACCGCACAATTCCCGCCTTACGGCTTAAGCACCGCTTCGGCGGCTGCGGCACGGCATCTGCGTTGCCAAAATGCTCGATAAGACATCCAGTATTATCTGCGCTTTTGGCTTAGCAGCTGCCGCACCTCGCTCGCCGTATCGGCACTTAGAATTGTGCGGTATTGCCCTAAATTTATTCAGCGTTGTTCAGATAAATACGTGCCTCATACGGGCGGAAATGTGCCGCATCCGCGGGGGTGTCATAGTTGCCCAGCAGCAGGGTATCCAACGGCAAGGGAGCCACTGCGTCGGCGGGCAGGGTGAGCGGCTCCTCGTAGAAATTGCACAGCACGGTCATCACCTGGTCACCCAGGCGGCGCTGGTAGGCAAACAGAGCCGGGTGGTCTGCAAACAGCAGGGTAAAGTCGCCCTCACTGAAAATGGGATACTGTTTGCGCAGACGAATGAGCGCCTGGTAATAGTGGAACACCGAGCCGGCATCCGCCACCTCGTCCGCCGCATTGATGGCGGTATAGTTGGGGTTCACCTGCAGCCAGGGCGTGCCATCGGTAAAACCCGCGTTGGTGGTGGCGTCCCACTGCATGGGGGTGCGGGCGTTGTCGCGGCTCTTGGCGTGGAGAGAGCGCAGGATATCTGCCTCGCTGTACCCGGCCTGGGTACGCTCGCGGTACATGTTCAGCGTTTCAATGTCGCGGTAGTCGTCGATGGTGGGGAAGGCGACGTTCGTCATGCCCAACTCTTCGCCCTGGTAGATGTAGGGCGTGCCCTGCATGCCGTGCAGCAGGGTGGCCAGCATCTTGGCGGATTCCTGCCGGTAAGCGCCATCGTTGCCCCAGCGGGAGACGATGCGCGGCAGGTCGTGGTTGTTCCAGAACAGGCTGTTCCAGCCTTTGCCGTGCAGGCCCACCTGCCACTTGGTCAGCACCTCTTTCAGCGCCGAAAGCTGCAGCGGAGCCAAATCCCACTTCGCCTTGCCGGGAATCTGGTCCAGGCCGATGTGCTCAAACTGGAACACCATCGAGAATTCCTTGCCCCGCGGGTCGCTGAAGATGGGGGCGTTCTGCACATTGGCGCCCCAGGCCTCACCCACGGTCACCAGATCGGTGCTGCCAAAGGTGTTGGCGTTCAACTCTCGGATATAGGCATGCAGCATCGGGCCGTTGGAGGTAATTCCCAGGTCCGGGTCCTTGGCGATCTGGTCGATGACATCCAGCCGGAAACCGCCCACGCCCTTGTCCATCCAAAAGCGGATGGCCTTGTACAACTCCTGCCGCAGGGCGGGGTTGTCCCAGTTCAGATCAGGCTGTTTGATGGAAAACTGGTGGAAATAATACTGCCCCACCTCGGGCACCCAGGTCCAGGCCGAGCCGCCAAAGGTGGCCCGCATCTTGTTGGGCGGCGTGCCCTCCACGCCGTCGCGCCAGACGTAATAGTCGTGGTAGGGGTTGTCGCGGCTCTTTTTTGCCTCCTGGAACCAGCGGTGCTCGTCCGAGGAGTGGTTCAGCACCAGATCCATGATGATGCGGATGTGGTGTTTTTTGGCTTCGGTGATGAGGTTGTCCATGTCGGCCAGCGTGCCGAACATGGGGTCAATATCGCAGTAGTCGGAAATGTCGTAGCCGTTGTCATCCTGCGGGCTGCGGTAGACGGGGCTGAGCCAGATGGCGTCGATGCCCAAGCTCTCCAGATAGCCAAGCCGCTGGATGATGCCGGCCAGGTCGCCAATGCCGTCGCCGTTGCTGTCCTGAAAGCTGCGGGGATAGATCTGGTAGATCACAGCATTTTTCCACCAGGGCTGCGGGTTTGCCATAGTTTTTCTCCTTATTGATACCTTAGATAAATGTCGGAATTTGAAATCGTTTGCGCCGTTACAATCATAACCGAATCAAACCTAATTTGCAAGATGCCGGGGCTGCTGGTGCCCTACGATTTTTGCGGGGTGGAAGATGTAAATTTTGTATCTTCTGCAAAATACGTCACGCGCCCCTCGTTATAGTAAGCAGAGATTACCAATAACTGGGAGGCAACGACCATGAAAATACTGCTTACGACCGATACCTGGGTTCCTACCATAAACGGCGTTGTAATGTCCACTGCCACCCTGCGTGCCGCACTGACGGCCCAGGGGCACGAGGTGCGGGTGCTGACCCTTTCCGGCGACAGCCATACCTATACAAAGGACGGTGTGACCAGCCTCGGCTCACTGGATGCCGGGCTGGTCTACCCAGGGGCCCGGATGCGCGCCCCGGCATTGAATCGTGCCATCCGTGATCTGATCGACTGGCACCCGGATGTTGTCCACTCTCAGTGCGAGTTCAGCACTTTTGCCCCGGCACGCCGGATTGCGCACGCTGCGGGCGCACCGCTTATCCACACCTATCACACGGTGTACGAGGATTACACCCACTACTTTTCCCCCAGCCGCAGCATGGGGCGCAAGATGGCGGCGCTGTTCACCCGCATGATCTGCGCCGACTGCGACGCAGTCATCGCACCCACGCCCAAGATCAGCCGCCTGTTGGCGGGCTACGGCGTGCACTGCCCGGTGCGTATCATCCCCACTGGGCTGGACCTGCAGCGCTTTGCTGTGCCCCGGGATGATGCCCTGCGCAGCCGCCTGGGCCTGCCGCCGAAAGAGGCAAACAAGACGGTCCTGCTCAGCCTGGGACGGCTGGCCAAGGAAAAAAACACAACAGAACTTGTCGATTCTATGCAGAATTTGCCGGACGCCGTTCTGCTCATCGTCGGCGACGGCCCAGAGCGCGCCGTGCTGGAACAGCAGGCGCAAAGCCTCGGCGTGGCTGACCGCGTGATTTTCGTAGGGGCCGTCCCGCCTGCCGAGGTGCCCCGCTACTACGCGCTGGGGGATGTATTTGTCAGTGCCTCCACCAGCGAGGCCCAGGGCTTGACCTACATCGAGGCTATGGCCGCAGGATTGCCGCTGCTTTGCCATGCAGACCCCTGTCTGGACGCGCTGGTGCGGGAAGGGGAGACCGGCTGGGCCTACCACACGCCTGCAGTGCGGCAGGGGGGAATGTGGCATGATCAAAAAAATCAACCAGGCAGCGTCTATCCTGGGGCTGGTGCTCTGCGCCGTGCTGGCATATGTCTTTTGGAAAGCCGGGCTGTTTGACTCCAAAGAAGCGCTGACCAGCTGCATCAGCCGGTTCGGCTGGGCAGGTCCGGCGGTGTTCATCACATTCCAGGCCGTGCAGGTGGTCATCCCCATACTGCCCGGCGGGCTGGGGTGTCTGGCCGGGGTCATCCTGTTCGGCGTGTGGAAAGGCTTCTGGTACAACTATATCGGCATCTGCGCCGGGTCGCTGGCGGCGTTTGCCATCGCCCGCGCCTGCGGCCGCCCGCTGCTGGAAAGCGTTTTCCCCGCCAAGATGATTGAAAAATATGACCGCTGGATGGGCAGCGGCAGCCGGTTTGCCAAGTGGTTCGCATTCCTTATTTTCATCCCGGTTGCGCCAGATGATTATCTCTGCTTTCTTGCAGGCACCACGCGCATCGGCTGGCGGCTGTACGCGGCCATCATCCTGCTGTGCAAACCGGCGTCCATTGCGCTGTACAGCCTGGGCCTGACCGTAGTTGCGCAAAATTTGCTGGGTCTTTGGAGGTGAACGCCATGCGCACCGTACATATTTATAGCGGCTCGCTGGCGCTGGTCAGCAAAAGCGGGGTAGGGCAGGCAGCCAAACACCAGCGGGCGGCGCTGGAAAGCGTCGGCGTACACGTCGTCACCGATTGGGACTGTCGTGCCGAGGTGGTACACATCAACACCGTGCTGCCGGTATCACTTTGGGCGGCACGCCATGCCCGCCGCCGGGGGCAAAAGGTCATCTGGTACGGCCATTCTACCGAGAAGGACTTCCGCAACTCCTTCACCGGCTCCAACTTGCTGGCGCCGCTTTTCAAACAATGGCTGCGGTTGTGCTATAACCAGGCGGACCTCATCATTACACCCACGCCCTACTCAGCCAAAGAACTGGCAGGTTACCGTTTGCGCCCGACCATCGTGCCGCTTTCCAACGGCGTGGATACCCGGTTTTTTGCCCCCAACCCCGCCAGCCGGTCCATCCTGCGGGAAAAGTACCGCCTGGCGGCGGATAAGTCCGTGGTCATCAGCGTAGGGCATTATATGCAGCGCAAAGGGATACTGGATTTTATTGCGCTGGCTCGCAAAATGCCGCAGGTGCAGTTTTTGTGGTTCGGCTACACCGACCCGCACCTTGTGCCGCATAACGTCAAAGTCGCCATGGCGGATGCACCGGAAAACCTGCGGTTTCCGGGCTTTCTCTCCCAGGCAGAGCTGCGCACGGCCTACTGCGGGGCGGACGCCTTTTTGTTTTGCAGCTATGAGGAGACAGAGGGCATCGTGATATTAGAAGCCCTGGCCTGCGCAACGCCTACGCTGGTGCGGGACATCCCGGCCTATCGCGGTTGGCTGCGGGACAGCGTAAACGTCCACACCTACCGCACCACGCAGGACCTGCCCACCCGCTTGCAGGCACTTTTGCAGCACAAACTCCCCGATACTGCCGCAGCCGCCCGCCAAACCGCAGAGGAGCGGGCATTACCCCGTATTGGAGCACAATTATTGGAATTATATAAAACATTATAGATCCTTTTTCCGCCCCGGAACAGCATCGATCTCGGCTGCTCCGGGAATTTTGTACCTGTCGAAACCTGCCGCACGCGCAACTTGCGCAATGGCCTATGACATAAAATGCGCAAATATGGAGTAAATGTGCACAATTGTGGCGCGCTAGTTTCATAACAACTTACAAACTTGGGCAATGTAGACAAAAACGGGTTGATTTTTGAAAAAATGCCGTGTATAATATAGGCAATCCGAACGGAAAATGTATTCGAGTTGCGCAAACGAATTCACTCACTTGGATCTAACTTGTTTTCTTAAGGAGGAAAACGACCATGAATGCAAAAAAGACCCTTTCGTTGAGCCTGGCCTCCGCCATGGCCCTCGGCCTGCTGGCAGGCTGCGGCAGCAGCGCTTCTTCCGCCGCCGCTTCCACTGCTGACAGCACCGCATCCGCTGCTGACTCCACCTCTACCGCTGCTACTGCTGATGCAGCCGGCAAGGTCTACTACCTGAACTTCAAGCCCGAGCAGGATGAAGCCTGGCAGG
>OLVP01000993.1_pt1 | contig 19885 bp, 2 predicted proteins | sample 1673281 | NCBI WGS metagenome assembly OLVP01 (sample SAMEA3178940, study PRJEB25190) | human gut metagenome | biome: human gut; feature: human-associated habitat; material: faeces | place: Austria | collected 2013
TACTTTTGTATTAGATGCAGCTTTTACATCGTTCAATTGTTTAACATTTACAGCATCGTTATCTTCTACGCCAGCTGTTACGTTTTTGATTTGCGTATTGTTAGCGTTGAAGCCATTAGCTGTAACGAATTGTTTGTTGTTAATTGTCAAGCCATCGTTGTTGATAGTTGTTTGACCAGTTGTTACGCTGTTCAAGCCTGTTAAGTCTTTTGCAAGTTTAACATTCAACTTACCGTTTTCGGATACCACACCGATGTTGTTGTCAGACAATTTAGATTTCTCAGTAATGCCACCTACAACATCCAATGTTTGACCAAGATCTTTATGGATTAATTCGCCAGAATCAGCTTGGAAGTTCAAGCCTTTCTTAGTCAAGTCAGTGCTATTGTCAGTGATTTTCTTATCAACAATTTTCAATTGGTCTTCTGTTGCAGCTTGACCACTTGTGAAGTTTTTGCCATCCCAAGTGATGTTTGTCAAGTTATTTACAGTACCAGCAGTACCGTTGACAGTCACTTTACCGGAGTTGATAGTGCCGTTTGTACCATTGATAGTTACAGCATTAGCACCGTCACCAGCTTTTATGATACCTGTAGTACCGTTGATGTTGATTGCATTATTGCCGGAACCTAAAGTTACATTGTCTTTCAATGCTACTTTGTAAGTTTTAGCTTGTGTATTAGGGTCTACTGTGGAATCAACATTGATGTTTTCGCTACCTTCTACTGTAGTGTTAGACGCATTTTTAACTTCGTTCAATTGATTCAAGTTAACTGCATCATTACCATCAGTACCAGCTTTTACGTTTTTGATTTGTGTGTTGTTAGCATCAAAACCGTTAGCTGTAACGAATTTATTACCACCAATTGTTAAACCTTCGTTATTAATTGTTGTAGCACCAGTTGTTACGCTTGTTAAGCCAGTCAACTCTTTAGCGAGTTTAACATTCAACTTACCGTTTTCAGATACCACACCGATGTTATTGTCGGACAATTTAGCTTTATCGGAAGTACCACCTACAACGTCTAATGTTTCACCAAGGTCTTTATGAATGCTTGTAGCATCATCGCCTTTGAAGTTCAAGCCCTTCTTAGTCAAGTTGCTACCGTTGTCAGTGATTTTCTTATCAACAACTTTCAATTGGTCTTCTGTTGCAGCTTGACCGCTTGTGATGTTATTAGCATCCCAAGTGATATTTGTTAAGTTGTTAACAGTACCTTTAGCACCGTTAACAAGAACTTTACCGGAATTGATATTGCCTGTTACACCGTCAATCGCTACGTTACCAGCAGTAATTGTGCTGTTTGTACCGTTGATAGTCACAGCATTGTTGCCTTCGCCGGCTTTTACAATACCTTTTGTACCATCGATGTTAACAGCTGTATTGCCGGAACCCAATGTTACTGTGTCTTGTAAACCAACTGTATAAGTCTTAGCTTTAGTAAGTGGATCTTCAGAATCAGTTACATTGATGTTTTTACCTGCTTTTACAACTGTTTTAGCTGCCGCTGCGTTGTTGGATACTTCTTTCAACTGTTTAAGGTTAACTGCATGGTTATCCTCTGTACCAGCTTTCACATTTGTGATTTGAGTATCGTTAGCATTGAAGCCATTACTTGTAACAAATGTGTTGCCACCGATTGTCAAACCATTGTTGTTAATAGTTGTAGCACCAGTTGTTACGCTGTTCAAGCCTGTCAAATCTTTAGCAAGTTTAACATTCAATACGCCGTTGTTATTAACTACGCCGATGTTATTTTCTGAAAGTTTAGATGCGTCAGCTTGACCGCCAGAGATTTTCAAAGTTTGACCAAGGTCTTTATGAATTGCAGTACCTGCATCACCTTGGAAGTTCAAGCCTTTTTCTACGATTTCAGTTTTTGTAGTATCAATTTTATTATCTACTACTTTCAATTGATCTTCTGTAGCAGCTTGACCATTAGTAATAGCTTTAGGGTTCCAAGTTCTGTTAGTCAATTCGTTAACAGTACCTGTAGTACCATTGATTGTTACTTTACCGGAGTTGATAATACCATTTGTGCCGTTGATAGTCACAGCATTATCGCCAGTACCAGCTTTCACGATACCTGTTGTACCGTTAATATTGATAGCTGTATTACCAGAGCCTAATGTTACTTCATCTTTCAAGCCTACAGTATATGTTTTAGCTTTAGTTACATTGTCGATACTTTCATCAACTTTAATGTTTTTACCTTCAGCTACCTTTGTATTTGCTGCAGATGCACTGTTGGATACTTCTTTTAATTGTGCCAAGTTTACTGCATCGCTGTCGATTGTACCACGAGCAACGTTAGTAATCTTGTTACCACCATTATCCAAGCCAGTTTTAGTAAGAGATACAGATGCATTGTTTGTAGCACCGTTGCTGATAGTTACACCGTTGGAAGTAACTTTTGTATCGCCTACAGTTACGCTGTTCAAACCTTTAAGGTCTTTTGCCAAACGAACTTTCAAATCGTTAGAACCATCGGATACAACACCGATATTGTCTTCTGCAGTCAATTTGGAAGCTTCAGTAATGCCACCTTTAACGTTAACTTGTTCACCAAGTTTTTTATTGATTACGTTACCGGAGTCAGCACCGAATTTCATGCCTTTATTGATCAATTCTTCTTTAGTCTTGAACAATTGGCTGCCATTGATAGCATCTTTAGATGTAGCTGTTACAGCACCATCTTTTACATTTGTAATTGTAGTGCCGTCAGCACCTTCCAATGTTACCTTAGTCTTATCAACAACACCGTTATTGATGTCATATTTAACAGCACGATCTGTCAATTTATCTACAGAAGTCTTGGATGCAATGTTATTGATTGTAACTTGCTCTTTAACGCCTGCATGGTTTTTATCCTCTACGGTCAAGGATACTTCACCATTGTCGTTTACCTTGTAGGAACCGTCAGCGCTGGAGTTTCTTACAAGACGATAGTCAGTTGCACTGCTACCTTGTTGAGTAATTTGTTCACTAACTTTTTTCAACTGATCTTCAGTCGCTGCACGACCAGATACGATAGATGTGGAATCCCAGTTCTTATTGCTCAAGTTAGTTACATAATTACCAGTTTCACTTGCATGTTTCGTATTTTGAACAGTTTGAGCGCCCATTACAACAGCACCAGCAGTTACTCTACCTGCTGTACCATCAAGAACTACTTGATTGTTACCGCTACCCAATGTCACTTTGTTGTTCAAACGAAGATCATATTTAGCGCCTTCAGTGCTTGTAGCAGGAGTTGTTGTCAATTTAAGGTTATCATCGGAAACAGTTACTTTTGAATGTTTGCCTGCTTCGATTTTCACATCATGTAATTGGCTGCCATTTACAGCATCTGTAGAAGTAGAGGATACTTCACCAGCTTTCAAGTTAGTAATTGTTGTACCGCCTTGGCCTTCCAAAGTAACCTTGTTTTTATTAACAGTAGTACCGTTAAGATCATATTTAACAGCACGTTCTGTCAATTTATCCAATTCAGTTTTGGATGCGATATTGTTGATTGTTACCGTATTAGCAGGGTTGTTAGGATGAGCTTCATCTTTAACTTTCAAATCAACTTTGTTGTTTTCTACAGAGTAAGAACCATCTGCAGAATTTGTATTATTGATCAAGCGGTAATCTGTTTTAGCCGCATTAGTAGTCTTGATTTCATCAGACACTTTTTTCAACTGATCTTCAGTTGCTGCACGACCAGATGTGATGGTAGGATTCTGAACATTCCATTCTTTATTGTCCAAACCAGTTACATAGTTTTTATTGTCGCTATGTTTACCTACACGAACAGAACCTGCAGTTACGCTGTTCAAACCTGTTAGGTCTTTTGCTAACTTAACATTAAGGTTTCCGTCTTTAGCTACAACACCGATGTTATTGTCAGATAAAGCACCTGTAGCGCCACCAGTAATACCTAAAGTATCACCAAGTTGTTTATTGATTTTAACATTGTTATCGCCTTGGAAGCTCAAGCCTTTAGCGATCTTGTTAGTGTTATTTGTGATATTAGTAGTATTGATATCTTGTTGCTCTTTAGAAGCAAGGTTCGTCAACTTAACTTGTTTAGGGTTGGAACCATCAGCATCAGCAACAGTCAATGTCATGCTACCATCAGCAGCTACTTTATATTCGCCATTGCTACCTGCTGCAGGGTTTGCAATCAAACGGTAGTCAGTTTTGGAAAGACCATTAGAGATTTTAGAGATATCAACATCGAATGTTTGATTGTCATTACGTGTCAATGTCAATCTCTTACCGTCATTGGATACTGTACCGGATGTAACATACGTATTTTTCAAACCTGTTACTTCAGCAGTCAAACCATTTGTACCGGTCATGTTAATCTTGCCGTTACCGTTTGCTTCATACGTTGCAGAACCACGTTGCAAGTATTTATCGTATTTTGCAGCAATACGAGAAATATCACCAATATTAGCCGCATTAGTTAATGTATCACCGCCAGATTGCACATTGGTAATTTGATAACCACCAGCATTGATACCGGTTTTGCTCATAGATACGCTACCAGTTGTAACGGAGTTGAAGTTTGCATTATCAACTGTTGCAACTGTAACATTGTCTCCGGCGCCTTCTAATTTAATATTTTTACCAGCGTTAAAGTTCACTGTACGGTTTGGAGCTTTTACGTCTTTAACCTTTTGGCCATTAACTTGAAGTTCCCAACCTTGGTTTACGGATTGAATTGCTTCATGAACAGTGTTTTTACCTGTATCACCAATATTAGTCATGGTGATAGTACCGTTTTGGTCAACCTTAGCATTACCGCCTAAGATATTTTTAGTGCTTTTAGCTACATTACCTACTGCATTAGCAACGCCATATAATTGGCTACCATTAATAGCATCTGTAGATTGTGCATTCACACGACCAGCTGCTACGTTAGTAATTGTACGTTTTGTAGAGTTATTACCTACGCTAACGGTAGAATCAGCAGTACCACCAGCATAGTTATATTGCAAACCGTTAATAGTTTCACTAGCAGTGCTTACAGGAGCAGCTGTTGCAGAATTAGCACCTAATGCAACGCCACGAACATTATTTACTGTTGCTTTGCTACCGAGAGCTAAGCCTTCGTTTTCTTGTACACTTGCTTCGCTACCGATTGCTACCGCATCAGTTACTTCTTTTTGAGCTTTAAGTTTAGTGATTAATTCAGGATTATCTTTGTAAACGCTACGATCACGTACACGTTCTAATGTACCAGCTTGAGCGCTTACGCCCAATGCGATGGAGCGGGAACCGGTTGCTTGTGCATCATCACCGATAGCCACAACATTTTTCTTGTCCCCATCTTGAGTACTTAACGCACTTGCTTCACGACCCATAGCAATAGAGCCGTAACCTTCGGAATGAGCATTGTTACCGATAGCTGTAGAACGTTCGCCTAATGCCCATGCCGCATTACCTGCAGCCACAGAGGAACCGCCCAATGCATAAGTATCATTACCCAATGCCACGCCGGAACCACCATGAGCACGCGCGGAGTTACCTACGGCAACGGAGTTATTTACTTTATATTGAGGGTCATTTTGAATACCGGATTCAGCATTGTTACCAATGGCAATGCCGTCCATTGCACGAGTTTTGGCATTGTTACCAAGAGCAACCCCGTTATCACGATAATGTGCTGCACCGTTACCGATAGCCACGCCTTGAATACCTTGAGATGTCGCATGATTACCGATGGCTACGCCTCTTACATAACCTTCACCTTTATAATTTGAACCTGATGCTACATACGCACTAGTACCCATAGCTACGCTATCTTCGGTATCTGATTTAGCACCTTGACCAATAGCAATGGAACGAGCTGCATTAGCTTGGGTATTAGTAGTTTCGTCATATGCTGTATACGGTGTGCCATTATCATCATATTTAGGAGTTGGATTTGCAGAACCGATAGCAATAGATTGATCACCTGTTGCCAATGCAGAGTGCCCCATAGCCAAGCTAGCTTTACCCTGTGCAGATGCAGCCGTACCGATAGCTGCCGCATATTGTTTGCCAGCATAGGCTTGTCTCATCATAGCCAAGGAGTTAAAACCTTTTGCTTTAGCAGCAGAACCGACAGCAATAGCGCCGATTTCTTCAGATTGAGCATAATGGCCTAAACCGATACCCAACGCACGAGATTGAGAATAGTCGCCGATAGAAATACCGGATACGGATCCATCTTTAGCACGTGCATTAGCTTTATTACCGATTTGGATGCCGAACACCTTATTATTGGTATATAAGTGTCCTTGTCCTGGATTCCCTGGTGTTTTGTAATCATACATATTAATAGTTGGTGCACCAGGGTTTGGTGTTAACCATGTCACACCGCCCGCAGTATATTCCTGACGATCCGCATTAGCCGGTGTTAAAGCAACCCCTCGATCAGATTCTGCCTGAACACCCGAAACCAACCCACTACCGCAGGTTAAAACCATAGCCGCCAAGCCAACTTTTACCGAAGCTTTAGCGGAATTACTAACAAAGCTTTTGGAGCCACGAGTATGGCTTTTTGCGATTTCAGATACAACGACATATGCGCCTCGTACCTGACTCCAAATTACCCTATAAATACGATTCATTTAGTAGTACCTACCTTTCACACAGTTTTATAAGGGATTCTAAAACCAACACTAAAACACTAAAAATAATAAAATTTTCATCAAAAATTTAATTACTATACATATAAAATATCAGATTAGTTTATGAATGTAAATATATTTTTTTCACATTTCGCTCATTTATTTTCAGAACTTTAAACTTCTTTTAAAAATTGATTTTCTTACTCATTTAAATATATTTTCAATCATAAAAACCCTTGCTACAATGGGCCAAACAACACTTATAATCTAAAACTAATGATTTTATAGTAAATTAATCATATTCATAATTTTCGATTAAAATTATATGTTCTGTATTATACACTATTATGAAAGGTTTGTGAAGTCAAATACAAAAAAAGAACGAAAGTCTTTTCACAGTAGACTTTCGTTCTTTCATTTTATATACCATATAGGGTTAAAATCATCTAATCTTCATGGGTATTTTCTGGTACATCAACAGATTTTACCGCATGAATATAAAATGAAATTTATATGATTTACATGCCTAAACGACTCATAATAAGAGCTAATTGTCGTTTAGTTTCTTCGTTATCTTTCTGTAGACGAAGGTTGTCTTCTTTCAATGCCGCATAGTCTGCAGTTAATTTTTCATCCTGCGCTTTCATGCGTGCATTTTCAGCTTTCAAAGCAGTCATTTCATCCTGCATTACGTACATAGAGCTGATAGGACCGCCCTTATACCGTTCAGGAATAGCCTTCTTCTCATCAGAAGAACCGAATTTACGAGTTACACCGGCATTCACCATATTATGACGGCTACCAACAGATACACCTGCATGGAACATAGTATCTTCCGATGTGTAATGCGCAACACCTAAAGCCGCTGCGGTTTCACCTCTGTAATTGCCGATACCAGCCATCACTTGAGTTGGTTCTAACGGATCGTATTGAATTGGTTTCAACGCAGACATCGCCGCCGCATGAGCACCTACACGTTGTGTTTCGCCCGCCACGGAATTAATTGCATTAGCCATTCCCTCCGTAACCCCCTTCAATTGATTTACGTTAACCGCATCCGTTCCGTTTACACCAGGACCTACATTGCTAATTGTTTTACCACCGTTATTCAATCCATCTTTAGTAAGGCTTACGGTGTTACCGCTAGCAGGAGTAATGGTTACGCCACTGCCGTTCACAACCGTAGAGTTACCTCCAGCATCCTTAGTCGTTACTGACGTAAGACCTTTCAAATCTTTCGCCATACGAACTTTAAGATTAGTGCCGTCAGATACGACGCCTAAATTATCTTCGGCCGTCAACTTGCTAGCATCAGTAATACCACCGACTACGTTTACCTGTTCGTTAAGCTTTTTGTTAATCACATTACCAGAATCGCCACCGTATTTCATACCATCGTCTTTGGTTGCCACTTGATGTGTCTTGCCCTGTTCATCTTGGTACTTAATACGAGTAATAGCATTGCCTCCGAGATCAGAATCGCCCTTATCAGCGGTAATATCCGCATTACGACCATCTTTGCCAGTTAAACCGATGTGACCAACGCCGTCTTTACCTGACATAGATACAGCATCTTTACCGTCTTTACCTGTAACAGCTACTTTTCCGTCTGTGCCATTCGCAGCGTCTGGACCTGTAATGGAAACGCCATCTTGACCATTTTTGCCGACTTTCACCTTATCAGTATTGACCGTATCAGCAGTAACTGTTTTGGTAGTAATACTATCGGTCTTAAGATTCTTAGCCATTTTAATAGTAACATTACCATTTTCGGCTACCGTTTTAATATTTTCGCCAGAATAGTCACTATCAGCCCCTTGACCTTCACCTTTGATGGTAACCTTTTGACCTAAATCACGGTGGAAATCACCTGTATTACCGGCAAAATCCATGCCTTTCTTCGTAATGTCATCACCTAAGTTATTAATCTTATTATCCAAGGCTTTATGGGACTTCTGCAATTGATCTTCTGTAGCAGCACGACCGCTTGTGATATTGTTAGGATCCCAATCTTTGTTTTCCAAACCTGTCACATGACCGTCCTTGCCATCAACAGAGACCTTACCTGCTCCAATCTTACCATCTTTACCATCAATAGTTACCTTGTCGCCAGCCTTAATTGTACCGTTTGTACCGTCAATCGCAATATTACCAGCCTTGATTGTGCCTTTATCGCCATCGATTTCAACTTTATCACCTGCTTTAATGGTGCCTTTGTTGCCGTCGATTGTAACCTTGTCACCGGCTTTGATCGTACCTGTTGTACCATCCATCGCAATTTGTTTCGTAGCATCAGATCCCATTGTTATTTGGTCTTTGAGGCCCACTTTGTAATTTGTAGAGCCATCACCATTAGTGGTCTTATCAACTTTGATATTATTACCTTCTGTTACGATTGCCTTAGCAGCGTTAGCCGCTGTATCCAATTGAGATTTATTAACCGCATCCTTAGGATTTGTACCGTCAGCTACGTTTGTAATCTTATTGCCGGCTGCATCAATACCATCTTTCGTCATAGATGGACCATTGGTAATCTTCACGCCGTCCTTTGTAATAGCAGTCAACGGGTTGCCATCCTTATCTTGAACGGTCATGCCTTCACCATTAACAACGGTTTTACCGTTTGCACCATTAGTGCCATTGTTGAAAGTTATGGAATCTAGGCCTTTCAGATTTTTTGCCAAACGAACATTAAGGATATTATTCTTGCTAATAACTCCAATATTGTTTTCGGTCAACTCAGATTCATTGGTGACACCGCCCTTAATGTCCAATTGTTCATTAAGTTTCTTCTTGATGGTAGTGCCGGAGTCGCCACCGTATGCCATGCCATCATCTTTGGTTGCCACTTGATGGGTTGTACCATTTTCATCTTGATATTTAATGCGCGTGATTTCATTTCCATTAATATCAGCAGCGCCTTTATCAGCGATAATATCCGCACTATGACCATCTTTACCAGTTAAACCGATGTGACCTACACCGTCTTTACCGGACATAGACACTACATCCTTGCCGTTCTTATCTGTAACAGCTACTTTACCGTCGGTGCCAGCCCCATCTGGACCTGTGAGAGATACGCCATCCTTACCGTCTTTGCCGACTTTCACGGATTCAGCCTTAAGATTTTTGTTCATTTTTACATCAATTGTTGTATTACCTGTTGCAGCATCTTGTTTGATGAACGTCTTAATATTGTCACCGCTATAGTCGGTATCAGCAGCATTGCCTTCACCTTGAACAGTGATAGTAGAGCCTAATTTATTAGTTTGTACACCGCCTACATTGGCATTGAATTTGAGACCTGTATCAGTTTGACCCGCCAAAGCTTGTTTCAATTGATCCTCTGTTGCAGCACGACCGGATACGACTTTACCTGCGTCCCAAGTCTTATTATCAAGCCCTGTCACGTAGTTACCTGTATTAGCAGGGGTTGCACCATCGGCTTGTTTACCCATGGTTACAGTACCGGCTTTTACAGTTTCTGTAGCCGTAACAGTGGTAACGTTAAGATCTTTCTTCAATTTTAGACCAATCTTAGTGTCGTCACCGGTTTGCGTGATTTCCGTCGTAATATTATCGTCGCCGTTTACCGTTACCTTGGAGCCTAATTTATTCGTTTTTGCATCATTATTATCTGCGTCAAAACGAAGACCTTTATTGGTCAGTTCAGTCTTAGCGTCATTAATATTATTGTTGAGTTCAGTTTTAGTGTCAGCGATATTTTTATTTAATTCGGTTTTAGTATCGCCAATGTTTTTATTTAATTCAATCTTTGTATCAGCGATATTCTTGTTTAACTCAGTTTTAGCTTCATGTAATTGACCGCCGTTAACCGCGTCTTTGGAATTAGCCGCAATATTACCATCAGCAACATTGGTAATCTTTTGATCATTCGCATTGATGCCATTTGGAGATACATAATTCTTACCGCCTACGGTCAAACCACCACCATTGATGGTTGTTCCACCAGCTGTTACGCTGTCCAAACCAGTTAATGTTTTAGCTAACTTCACGTTTAACGTACTGCCATCAGATACGACACCAATATTATTATCAGTTAAATCTGCAGCTGCAGCTCCGCCTTTAATGGCAACAGTACCACCTAGCTTCTTGTTAATAGTTGTGCCAGAATCACCGTCAAAATTCAAGCCTTTGTCCACTTCGGATTTAGATGCTACATCTTTAATCGTTACGGTTTTTGTTTTATCCGGATGGTTCTTATCCTGTACGGTCAATGCTACGTCACCATTGGCATCTACAGTGTAGTCACCATTAGAGCCTGCCGTAGGATTCGCAACGAGACTAAAGTCTGTTGCACTAGCACCTTGTTTCTTAACTTCATCACTAACCGTTTTCAATTGGTCTTCCGTTGCTGCACGGCCAGATGCAATCGTAGGATTATCAATACTCCATGTCTTATTATCAAGACCTGTTACGTAGTTACCCGTATTAGCAGGGGTTACACCATCGGATTGTTTACCCATAGTTACCGTACCAGCTTTCACAGTTTCCGCTGCCGTAACAGTGGTAACATTAAGATTTTTCTTTAATTTAAGACCAATCTTCGTATCGTCACCAGTTTGTGTAATTTCTGTGGTGATGTTATCGTCGCCGTTTACCGTTACCTTAGAGCCTAGTTTATTAGTTTTTTCAGCGTTATTATCCGCATCAAAACGAAGGCCTTTGTTGGTAAGTTCAGTTTTAGCGTCACCAATATTTTTGTTGAGTTCGGTTTTAGTGTCAGCGATATTTTTATTCAACTCGGTCTTAGTATCGCCAATGGTTTTATTTAATTCAGTCTTTGTATCAGTGATATTTTTGTTTAACTCAGTTTTGGCTTCATGTAATTGACCGCCGTTCACCGCGTCTTTGGAATTCGCGGCCACGTCGCCATTAGCGACATTGGTAATCTTTTGGTCGTTCGCATTGATGCCGTTTGGAGATACATAGGTCTTACCACCTACGGTCAAACCACCACTATTGATGGTTGTACCTCCAGCTGTTACGCTGTCCAAACCAGCCAATGTCTTAGCCAACTTCACGTTTAATGTGCCTGTGCCGTCAGATACAACGCCAATATTATTATCCGTTAAATCGGCAGCTGCAGCTCCGCCTTTAATAGCAACAGTACCACCTAGTTTCTTGTTGATAGTTGTACCAGAGTCACCGTCAAAGTTTAGACCTTTATCTACTTCGGATTTAGACGCCACATCTTTAATCGTTACGGTTTTTGTTTGATCCGGATGGTTCTTATCTTGAACTGTTAATGCTACGTCACCGTTGGCATCTACAGTGTAGTCACCATTGGAACCCGCCGCAGGATTAGCAACAAGACTGAAGTCCGTTGCATTAGCACCTTGAGATTTGATAGCTTCAGTAACTGTCTTCAATTGATCTTCTGTTGCAGCACGTCCGCTGACAGCAGTAGGATTAGTTACACTCCATGTCTTATTATCAAGACCTGTCACGTAATTACCCGTATTAGCAGGAGTTGCACCATCGGATTGTTTACCCATGGTTACAGTGCCAGCTTTCACAGTTTCCGCTGCAGTAACAGATGTAACATTAAGATTTTTCTTTAATTTAAGGCCGATCTTCGTATCGTCACCGGTTTGCGTAATTTCCGTCGTAATATTGTCGTCGCCGTTTACTGTTACCTTGGAGCCGAGTTTGTTCGTTTTTTCATCGTTATTATCCGCATCAAAACGAAGACCTTTATTGGTAAGTTCAGTTTTTGCGTCACCAATATTTTTATTGAGTTCGGTTTTGGTGTCAGCAATATTTTTGTTTAATTCGGTCTTAGTATCACCAATGTTTTTATTTAACTCAGTTTTAGCGTCATGCAATTGACCGCCGTTGATTGCATCTTTGGAATTCGCGGCCACGTCGCCATTAGCGACATTGGTAATCTTTTGGTCATTTGCGTCAATGCCATTCGGCGTTACATAGGTCTTACCTCCTACGGTCAAACCACTAGCATTAATAGTTGTGCCTCCAGCTGTCACACTGTCCAAACCAGTTAATGTTTTAGCTAACTTCACATTTAACGCACTGCCATCAGATACAACACCGATATTATTATCCGTCAAGTTCGCCGCCGCAGCACCACCTTTGATGCTCAACTTATCACCTAACTGTTTGTTAATTACAGCGCCGCTATCTCCATCGAAGTTAAGACCTTTAGCGATAGTCGTATTAATCGTAGAGATAGCATTTCTATTGGTCGTAATATCTTGTGTATTTCGAGCAATATCAGTTGTGTTCTTGCCAATATCGGTTGTATTCTTGGTGATATCAGCCGTGTTTTTAGCTATATCTTGTTTATTCTTGCCTATATCAGTAGTATTTTGAGCTATATCGGTCTTGTTCTTAGCTATATCTTGTTTATTTTTGCCGATGTCAGTTGTGTTTTGAGCTATTTTATCCTTATTTGTGTTAACTTGCGTATTAACAGCTTTTAACTGATCTTCCGTTGCAGCACGACCGGTTACGGCTTGTGGATTATCTACATCCCAAGCAGTATTGGTAAGACCAGTTACCGTGCCTGCAGTACCATCCACAGATACAGGATTAGCAGTTCCTAAGGTGATTTTATCCCCTAATCCGACAGTATATTCCTTACCGCCGGCTGCATTTGTACCTTCTTCTACAGTGATATTGCTGTTTTTAGCTTTCACAGTACTTGCCTTAGCAGTTCCACCGATAGCATCCTGCAACTGACTGAAGTTAACCGCATCAGTAGGATCTGTGCCTTTTGCTAGACCGGTAATCTTTTGATTATTTGCATTGATACCGTTTGGCGTTACGTAGGTCTTGCCGCCTACGGTCAAACCACTACTATTAATAGTTGTTCCACCAGCTGTTACGCTATCCAAACCGGTTAATGTTTTAGCTAGTTTCACATTTAATGTGCTGCCATCAGACACGACACCGATATTATTATCCGTAAGATCCGCCGTAGCACCACCTTTAATGGTAACAGTGTCGCCTAATTTTTTATTAATCGTAGCACCGCTATCGCCGTTAAAGTTTAATCCTTTATTGATATTGGTTACATTTGTATTGACCTTATCATTAACGGATTTCAACTGATCTTCTGTTGCAGCACGACCACTTACAGCTTGAGGATTATCCGCATTCCAAGACTTATTATCGAGCCCTGTCACAAAGTTACCGTTTGCACCACCGGCACCACCTGATTGTTTGCCCATAGTCACAGTGCCAGCTTTCACAGTATCAGCGGCAGTAACAGTAGTAACATTGAGATCTTTCTTTAATTTAAGACCGATCTTAGTATCGTCACCAGTCTGGCTGATTTCTGTCGTGATATTATCATCGCCATTTACCGTTACCTTAGAACCTAATTTATTCGTCTTAGTTCCGCCTGCGTCCGCATCAAACTTGAGACCTGTGTTAATCACATCATTCTTCGCAGTCGATATATTATTGTTTAACTCGGTTTTAGCATTATCTATATTGCCGTTCAGTTCAGTCTTAGCGTCATTAATATTTTTATTGAGCTCAGTTTTGGCATCACCGATATTTTTGTTTAATTCAGTTTTAGCATTATTAATATTGTTATTTAATTCGGTTTTAGCCGCATGAAGTTGACCGCCGTTAACTGCCTCTTTGGAATTAGCCGCCAATTCACCATCAGCAACATTAGTTATTTTCTTGTCATTCGCATTAATACCGTTCGGAGATACATAGGTCTTACCACCTACGGTTAACCCACCACTATTGATCGTTGTACCACCAGCCGTTACGCTATCCAAACCGGTTAATGTTTTAGCTAGTTTTACATTTAATGTGCTGCCATCAGATACGACACCGATATTATTATCCGTCAAATTCGCAGCTGCGGCACCGCCCTTGATGCTAAGCTTATCGCCCAACTGTTTGTTGATTGCAGCACCGCTGTCTCCATCAAAGTTAAGACCTTTAGCAATAGTTGTATTGATTGTAGAGATAGCATTTTTATTGGTCGCAATATCTTGTGTGTTCTGAGTAATATTTTGCTTGTTTTGTGCAATATCAGTCTTATTTTTACCGATATCAGTAGTATTTTGAGCTATATCAGTCTTGTTCTTAGTTATATCTTGTTTATTCTTACCGATATCAGTCGCATTTTGAGCAATGTCAGTTGTGTTCTGAGCTATTTTATCCTTATTTGTGTTAACTTGCGTATTAACAGTTTTTAACTGATCTTCCGTTGCAGCACGACCACTTACAGCTTGCGGATTATTTACATTCCAAGCTATATTAGTAAGACCTGTTACAGTCCCTGCAGTTCCATCCACATTTACAGGATGTGCCGTACCTACAGCAAGTTTATTACCCAATCCAACAGTGAATTCCTTACCACCATTTGCGTTGGTACCTTCTGTTACAGTTACATTCGCGTCTTTCCCTTTTACCGTAGTGGCCTTAGCAGTACCACCAATAGCATTTTGCAATTGACTGAAATTAACCGCATCATCAGGCGCTGTACCATTAGCAACACCAGTAATCTTTTGATTATTGGCATTGATGCCATCAGGTGTTACATAGGTTCTAGCACCTACACTCAAACCATTTTTACTAATAGTAGTATTTCCTGCATTAACGCTCTCTAATCCTGTTAAATATTTTGCCAACTTTACAGTCAATCTACCGGTACCATCGGATACAACACCAATATTATTATCGGATAATGCCCCTGTAGCACCGCCTTTAATGACTAGAGTATCACCTAATTTTCTCTTAATCGAAGCACCTGTATCGCTGCTAAAATAGAGCCCTTTTTCAAGAGTATTATTGATAGTGTTAATATCATTCTTATTAGTAGTAATATCACCTTGTATTTTTGTGATATTTCGTGCATTGGCACCAATACGGCTTGAGTTATCTGAGATATTCTGCGTATTTTGATTAATAAAATACTGATTGGAATTAACTCTCTCATTAACCCGCTTTAACTGATCTTCCGTAGCAGCACGCCCTGTAACAGGTGCTGGATTATTTACATTCCATGATGTATTGGTAAGACCTGTGACCGTTCCTGTACCACTATCTATGGTTACAGGATGCGAGGCCGCCCCTTTCCCTACAGTAATCTTATAGTTTAAGCCAACAGTATACTCCTTACCACCTTTCGCCGTTGAGTTTTCCCTTATCGTAATATTACCATCATCATTTGCTTTTACTATGGCTTCTTTAGCCGTACCGTTAATTGCGCGTTGCAACTGACCGTAGTTAACTGCGTCCTGACTACCTGTACCGTCTGCAACACCTCTAACTTGTTGATTATTGGCATTAAGACCACCGGTTGACACATAGAGTTTACCGCCTACAGACACCCCTTTATTATCAATCGTAGCAGTTCCTGCTGTTACGCTATCCAAACCAGTTAATTTTTTAGCCAATTTCACATTTAGTGTGCCATTTCCGTCTGCTTGAACCCCAATATTGTTGTCAGCCAGAGCACCGCTAGCGCCACCTTTTATTCTTACTGTGTCACCTAATTTTACTTGGTTCTGAACAAAGTTATCACCATAAAAGAACAATCCCTTATCAATATTGTCTTTATTATATCTAATAGCATCGTGGATCGTGCTTTTACCTGTAAAACCGATATCGCTCATCGTTAATTTACCGGTATCAGGATCGAGCGCCGCATTACCGCCAAGGATATTTTTAGTAGTAGTGGCTAAATTGCCCAGGCTATTTGCTACGGCATATAACTGACTACCATTAATAGCATCTGTAGACGAAGCATTCATGCGCCCCGCCGCCACATTGGTAATCGTACGTTTTACCGTATCATTACCGATACTTACGGTAGAATCTGCCGTTCCCCCCGCTAAATTCTTATACCACAAACCATTTACAAGTTGATTCGGTGTACTATGAGTATCCGCAGTTGCAGAATTTGCACCTAATGCAACAGAACGAATATGATTTTTCCCTACTGTTGTATTTCTACCAAGTGTAACGCTATCCTCTGCATAGCTAACTGCACGATTACCGATGGCAATACTATTTTTCTGAACTGAGTCAGAGTCTGTACCAATAGCTATAGAAGAATCCTCACGGGCATTACTTTCCCAGCCCATTGCAATGGAGTTGAGTCCTACTGCATAGGAGTTTACACCAAGAGCTCTGGACCCTTCGCCCTTAGCTTGTGCATTATTACCGATTGCAACGGCCCATTTACCTCTTGCCTGCGACCCGTTACCCATTGCAACGGCACCACCGGCAGCAGCTTTAGCATTATTACCAAATGCCATAGAGGATCCACCCCAAGCTCTGGCATTAGTACCAAATGCCTGATCGTTATCGGCGCCCACATAGTTACCGGCCTCATCATATCCAGCCCAAGATGTATTACCAAGGGCAAAGCCATTCAAAGAAGCTACTTTTGTCAAATTACCGATAGCAACGCCATTATTTACTTCAACGGTTGCATTTCTTCCGATTGCAATGCCTTGCACATTACCAACATTAGCCCTATTAGTTTTTGTAACAGTAGCCCCTGTCCCCAAAGCCACACTGTTATCTGCCATTGCTGTACTATTGTCACCTATCGCTACAGTGCCATTTTTAGCCTGAGCACCAGCCCCTTGCACAATAGTACTCCCATGCACGATCATTGGAGACATCATGGACATACATAAAGCCGTAGCAATTACAGACCCAGACATCTTGGCAAATACCGATGTCATTGTCGATCGTTTCGACATATTTTTCGCTGTTTCAGCCACAACGACATAACATCCCTTTGTACGACTCCAGATTACTTTAAAAATTCGGTTCATCTCGTCTTACTCCTTGCATAAAACTATCAGATTATATGAATATAATAAAATATTTTATAATTATTTTAAAAAGTAAAAATACAGTTAATATATGGCTATTTACCGATGCATATCATATTAAACATATCATATTCTATACTAAAAGTAAAAAAATTTTCACTCTACACTCACTTCCAAATCATAAATATTTATGAATATACAAAAACTCCGCCATATACCTTATGAATATGCTAAATGTACTAATTTTTTCGCATAAAATTAACTTCATAAAAAAAATGTATTTCACCTTAGTAAACTATTATGATCTGACTATTACTCACCTATTTTAATTACATTACAAAATACTATGACATATATATGCTCAAATAGCTATTGAATCTATTTCTTGCATGCAAAAAGGCGCCAAAAGCATTTCGCTTTTGGCGCCTTTTATAAGCACTGCCGTATCAATATGTTATTTCATATTATTTCAAGCCCGCTTGTTGCATCAATAATGCAATTTGTGCTCTCATTTCTTCGTTGTCGCGTTGTACTTTTTCATACTTAGCTTTCAAAGCAGTCATTTCATCTTGCATTACGTACATGGAGCTAATAGGTCCACCTTTGTAACGTTCAGGAACCGCTTTCTTCGCATCAGAAGTACCGAATTTACGAGTTACACCAGCATTTACCATGTTATGGTGACTACCAACAGATACGCCTACATGGAACATAGTGTCTTCTGCTGTGTAATGTGCAACGCCTAACGCCGCTGCCGTTTCACCTCTGTAATTACCGATACCAGCCATCACTTGAGTTGGTTCCAATGGATCATATTGAATAGGTTTCAATGCAGACATAGCCGCTGCATGTGCGCCTACACGTTGTGTTTCGCCCGCTACGGAGTTAATAGCATTAGCTAACCCATCTGTAGCACCTTTCAATTGATTTACGTTAACTGCATCAGTGCCGTTTACACCAGGGCCTACATTGGTAATTGTATTACCGCCGTTGTTGAGGCCATCTTTAGTAAGGCTTACTGCATTACCGCTAGCAGGTGTAATTGTTACACCGCCACCGTTCATAACAGTAGTATTACCTGCAGCATCCTTAGTGGTTACTGTTTCAAGACCTTTCAAGTCTTTCGCCATACGAACCTTAAGGTTGCCAGTACCATCGGATACAACACCTAAATTATCTTCTGTAGTCAACTTGCTAGCATCAGTAATGCCACCCACTACATTAACTTGTTCGTTAAGCTTTTTCTTGATTACGGAACCGCTATCGCCACCGTATTTCATACCATCATCTTTAGTTGCCACTTGGTGGGTCTTACCGTTTTCGTCTTGGTACTTAATACGAGTGATGTTGTTACCGTCTAAGTCTGGATCACCTTTATCAACGGTAATATCCGCATTACGGCCGTCTTTACCAGTTAAACCAATATGACCAACACCGTCTTTACCGGACATGGATACAGCATCTTTACCGTCTTTGCCTGTGATACCTACTTTGCCGTCTGTACCGTCAGCACCGTTAGGACCTGTAATGGATACGCCGTCTTGACCGTTTTTGCCAACTTTTACCTTATCAGTAGTTAAGCTGTCAGTCTTAAGGTTTTTCGCCATCTTGATAGTAACATTACCATCTTGGTCGGCTACTGTTTTAATATTTTCGCCGGAATATTTATCGTCAGACTCTTTACCTTCACCTTTGATAGTAACCTTTTGGCCTAAATCACGGTGGAATTCACCTGTATTACCGGCGAAATTCATACCTTTTTTCGTGATTTCATCACCTAAGTTATTAATCTTATTATCCAAGGATTTGTGAGATTTTTGCAATTGATCTTCTGTAGCAGCGCGACCGCTTGTGATGTTGTTAGGATCCCAATCTTTGTTTTCCAAACCTGTCACATAACCGTCTTTACCATCAACAGATACCTTACCTGCTGCAATCTTACCATCTTTACCGTCAATAGTTACCTTGTCGCCAGCTTTAATGGTACCGTTTTCACCGTCAATTGTTACATTACCGGCTTTAATAGTACCTTTGTTGCCGTCGATGGTAACTTTATCACCAGCTTTGATTGTGCCTGTAGTACCGTCCATCGCGATTTGTTTTGTAGCATCAGAGCCCAATGTCACTTGGTCTTTGAGACTTACTTCATAGTTCTTGGAACCATTCGCATTAGTGCTAGGTGTTACAGTAATATTATTACCTGCCGATACCGTTGTGGATGCAGCTGCTGTAGCTTTATCCAATTGAGATTTATTAACTGCATCGTTAGGATCTGTGCCGTCAGCTACATTCGTAATCTTATTACCGCCATTATTTAAGCCGTCTTTTGTAAGACTTACTGCATCACCACCAGCACGATTGATGGTCATACCATCACCATTGATAACAGTATTATTGCCGCCGTTTGTAAAAGTAGCAGATGTCAAGCCTTTCAATTCTTTCGCCAAGCGCAATTTCAATGTATCGGAACCGTCGGAAAC